>Ga0123355_10009560_pt1 | contig 14766 bp, 14 predicted proteins | sample TergutEmb28metaG_3_FD_89872 | JGI IMG/M metagenome (GOLD analysis project Ga0123355, IMG submission 89872) | Embiratermes neotenicus P1 segment gut microbial communities from Petit-Saut dam, French Guiana - Emb289 P1 | ecosystem: Host-associated > Arthropoda: Insects > Digestive system > Gut ...
CGAAGGCGGCGACTTGATTTTTCCACACCATACCAACAAGACTGGGACGTTGTGAAACCTGCTATTCAGTCGGCTTTAGGTCGCCTTTTGTGTGTCTAAGTGCGTAACTCGTGGAGATGTCTGCAACTGCCTTGCCTCTGTCAATTTCCATAGCCAGTTTCTCATCAGTTAAATCCTCGTCGCTAATCCGTTGCATTAATTCTGTAAGCAAGCTGGTGACATCATTTGGATTATTTTTCATCATGCTAAACCTCCCGCCACGCAAAATCGCATGGCTTTTCTTTTAATTATTTTCATAAAACGACCATGCCGTTTTGCACCAGCGTTGTCGTTTCCATAGTCTTCGAGAAGGTTTACAATACTCCATATTCCGAGGCCGTCGCCGATTGCGATAATTACAATACCCAACTGCCCAAGGGCGGCAGTGATGAACTCTGCGGCGTGTACTTGATGGGCAGTGGCAAACATGAGCGTGATAGCCAGTACAAATGTCTTTGCCACTTTGGATGTTAAAGATGTAGGTATCACTTTTCAACAACCATATGTGATTACATCAAAAAAGCCCGATATAACGAAATATACCGAGCGTTTGATTTGCGTACATAATCGCAATAATTATGGCGTGCTGTTTTACAGGCGGTCAGAGAGTGAAATGCTTATTTTCTACAATTTCCTTCATGCCAAGTAGCGTGCAAAAATGAACAATCACAGTCTTTTACAGCATCTTTATATACTATATCACCATTAGACATTATGATGAAATTCAAATAAATGCATAAATTTTGAACTACTTCTTGAAAACGACTTTCATCTAATTCAAACCCGTGAGACGGAATGAACGTCAACCCATGATAATCTTTAAGTTTGTTAAGCGATTCTAGTTGTGTCTTGCCTTGCTCCAAACCATCATTGCAAGGTAGCGACAATCTCCCCTCGTTCGATAATATAACCTCATCCGAAACGTGAAGGAATTGCCCATTTATATTGATGAGAAGCGTACACTCTGAATGCCCCTGAATTAGTATAAGCGTTAGCTTGTTTTTTCCAAATGTAAGTGCATACGGCTCATCAATCAAAATGGTAGGGGTGTAAATGCCGTGTTCACTCTTTGGCGTATAAAGATTTAGTGTATTCTTAAAAAGGTAACTACCATATACAGTAGCACCCTTGAAAACTTTAACTCCCTCCATATGGTCATCATGAAAATGTGAAATTATTATTTTCTTAACAACTATACCGTTTGCCTCTAAATCTTCAAAAACTTGACGTGCTTCGCCTTCAAATGCGGCATCTATCAATACGGCATCAACGCCATCAATGACAGAGATGATAGAGTTTCCACAAGAGTGAGTTTCTTTTGCAGGCGGGAAAATGTATCGAAAAATTCCTTGAGCCAACTCTTTTTTATCATGTAATATTCCCTCACTTTTACAAATATAAATTTTCCGCACGTACCACGTTTATGGTGGTATCCGTAGTATAGCAGAAATCCAAGATAATTTCAAAAATAAACGTTCAATGAAAGCGTGTTGTTGTTAAATCGTCAATCCTTTACTTCTCTTTAACTTAACGTGTTGGCTGTATGCGAACCGCCATGCCGTTTTTGTAACCGTCAGCAATCGGTACATAATCAATATGCAGATGCGGCGTTTTCTCGTCCATGTGCAACACGGAATTGAATACATAAAAGTTTGGGTTTCGCTCCGAAAAGCCCTTTGCGTATTCGTCTAATATTCGGGCGGCGAGTTCTCCATCAGCCGAACCAACGGCACAAGTATTTTTATCTCCAATGCCTACAACGATTTCGTAAAATGACTTTTCTTTATTTGATGAAGTCGCAACGGTGTCTTTGTTAGCGTTTCCGAAAAGGTGCGTGTAGTAATTTTCAATTTTTCGGTCAGCACGTTTAGGTCACAACGTCGCCTGACATGTCAAGTCTTCAAGTCGTTGTTTGGATATATTGGCTTCTTTTGCCATGGCTTCTATGAGAGACAATGGAGCATTGTTCTGTATGGCTATATATATAGCTTTTTCAATACCTCTGGCTTCACCTCTGGCTTCACCTTCGGCTCTAAGCTGTGTGTCGTAATCCAGAAAGTCTTTATAAAACACAACGAACTCCTCCTTTATGATAAATCCGGGCATGTAGCCTTTTTCCATACATTCAGTTCGGGCGACATCAAATGCTTTTTCAGTAGATAATCCATTTTGTATTTGCTTCTCATACACTTTGTAGAAGAAAGAGTATCCAGCCAACGCATTGTCTGATTTTTTATCATCCAATTTGTCAAAATGAATGTCTACGATTTTTACTTCAACATCTATCTTCATTCCATTGCTTTCGAGTTTGAACTCAGATGATGTTTCCTTCAATGGGGATACTCCATTATAAACTACATAAAATTCAGGGGTGGGAAGGTCGGGGATTTTATTAGTGCCGTACAAGGTTATCCCGTTTATCTTTACCCACAATTGCAACAATTCGGTAAAATATAAAAACAACCGAAACGCCATATTGGGGTTTATTGTTGATTGATGTTCGACCAAAATTATTAAACGCTTGTCTTTTGTTATAAAAGAAACATCATTTCGTCTTATGCGTATTGCTATATTTGAATCTAAATCAAAAGGTTCTATATCATCTACCGTTAGAGGCACTTGATTGCCGCGACATTTTTTAAGCAAATCCAAAAAATTGTGTGGCATTTTGAAATATGCACGAAACATTGTGTCTCTGTGCTGTTTCCTAAGTGCGTTCTTCTTTATTTTTATCTTCACCCAGGAAATCACCTGCCTTAATACATAAGAAAAAGTTCACTTGTTGTAATCATAAAAACATTTTGGAAGAAGTCGAAAAAAATGAGGTGTACATGACGTTGAGTTTTGATGCGTTTACTAACACTTTACCATATGTCGTATTTTTGCGTCAACTACCAAGATGCGATATGCCATATATTTTGCTTCCTATCCCCGTCTTTCGACACTAACACCACGAATCGAGATGACAAGAACCAGTGAAAAAGCCCAAATATCGGGATTATTTGAGCTTGAAAATATTTTTTCGTGTATGTTTTTAATAGTGTTAGTGGTGATAGCTGGAGATAAGCCCATTGTCAAGTAAAAATGCGAATTTCAGCGTACTGATGATACGACCAAATTGCGTGGCACACCCCAAAAAAAGCGGGTCGTTTTCGACCCGCTTTCTTATTAGACTTCTTCTGAAACCTGCTTGCAGAAGATTTTTGGGCATTTTTTGCAACAATCCCTTTTTTTAGCCTATCTTGCGTTTGTTTTGCTGTATTTATCGTGTACAGCTCCATTTCGATTTCTTTCATGCGAAAAACTTAGGCAAAAATTCTTTATTTGCTTCTAGCATTTCGTCTAGCATTGGTTTTGCCTTAGAAAAATCACCAATAAGGGGATGTGTCATAAGAGCCGCCAATGCTACATCTCTATCTCCAGTGAGGGCGGCACGTATTGTCAATTTCTCATATGCCTTTACTGCCTGCATTAGGCCAACAATATAGCCGTTATACTCAAATATTGCTTTTGGTGTGATGCCGCTTGCATCCAGTTCGCATAAAACTTCTACAGTATCATCATCACCCATAAAAGGTACCGCGCCATTATTTCTAGCGACAACAACATGCTGTTCTTTCTTGTCATTAAGTATGGCGTCTGCCACAGATATTGCCGCTGTGGAATACAAGGCACCGCCGCGTTCTTCTAGCTCTTTTGGCTTTACAGACAAATTTATATCAGAATATTGAGCCAACAACTGTTCTTCCAGCTCTAGGCAAATTTCGCCGCGAGTCTTTTTTGCGTCTAGGCATTTTTGGATTTGCTGTTCGCGCATATAAAAATAACTCAGATACGATGAAGGAATATATGGAACTGCCCTAAGCAGAGCTGAATCATATTCAATTGCTGGTACGTTTTTCATTGAGGCACCTGCTTTGCCAGATAAAGCAGTTACAAGGTTATCTTTCTCACCGTGTTTTATAACGGATGTAATCCAGCTAAGATGATTCAATCCTACATATTCATAGTCAAATGATGTTGTTCCGATTGTGTCTGCAACTTCTTTGACCATGTTGACAGCACAATTGCATAGCCCAACTATGTTCACATCGGTATGATTTGAAATTGCTTCAGCAATAATGCCTGAGGGGTTAGAGAAATTAATCAACCACGCATTTTTTGCGGAAAGTCGTTTCATTTTCTCTGCAATATCCATCATCACTGGAACTGTACGCAACGCTTTCATAAAGCCGCCAGCACCGGTGGTCTCCTGGCCAAGACATCCATATTTAAGAGGAATTTTCTCATCCAATATTCTCGCTGGCATTTTACCAACGCGCAACTGTCCGAATACAAGGGAAGCACCATCCAGTGCTTGATTCAAATCTGTTGTCATTGAAACAGAACCAGAAAATCCTCCAGTTTCAAGTTGACGTTTTGCAAAATTACCTACAATATCCAGCCGCTTTTCGTCGATGTCCATAAGAGAAATGTCACTAATACCTAAACTATCTTTCCGATTGATAAAGCCATCAATCAATTCTGGCGTATAAGTACTACCAGCACCAATAATTACAGCTTTCCGATTCATTAATACCGCCTCCTTGTTTTATATATAAAAAATCAAGAGCATAAATAAGAGCCTGTTTAACAAAAATTTAACAAACCATAACATTACTCAATCAAGTTAACTATACTAACAGATTACAAAATATCAACCCTACTGTCAAGAGCCATAAGCGCGCCAATTCGCATATCCAGCACTTTTTTTGCCGCGCCAATAAGTGCTGGAGATGGTACACTTTGTCCCCGTATTACTGCATTAAATGGCGAAAGTTGATTTACTTTACGTCGTGTTTCCTCAATTAGTGAATCCCCTAATATTTCTACAGTCAGTCCACCAAGCACGAACTCGGGAATATTTACTAAAGCGGCCGCCGCTGAAATTATATGCGCTAGCACATTTGAAATCATTCCTGTCATAGCTTCCCGTGTTTCATCTTTCATGCCAGATATGCCAAAATGCCTATCAAATCCGAATCGCCGCCGTAATGACTCAAGCCCTACTAATTCTTCCGCACCACGCCATTGACCTGGTGTAAGCTCGTCCGCTATTGGCATAAATGCAATTTCACCCGCAGAAAACGCCGGGCCACGCCTAAGCTTGCCGTCCAACACTATACCCATGCCCACCCCTGTACCTAGTGAAATAAAAGCTAAATTGGCGGAACCTGTACAACTAAACTCTCCATATACGGCAGAATTTACATCATTTTCAATATAGGCGGGAACCCCCAACCGTTCTTCAGTTTCCTTAATCAAGTCACCAACATGATATGAAGAACTAAGAGCAAAACTAGGCGCGAAAGAAATCTCATTACGTACATCATCTACAACGCCTGGAAGACTTAATCCAATGCCTATTCGCCTTCTGGCTGTTCGACCCTGTTCTGCTAAACCCTTTAGTAAGCGTTCGGCAATTCCACAAGGTTGCTCTACTAGCCAATCATAAAGACCGCCATGGATTTCTTCCGTTTCTTCTGCTAACAATCGACAGGCGGCATCCAATACCCCCACACGAACGATATTGCCCTCATGTACAGCCGCAAAAATACATGCTGAATCTGGCTTAAAAGCGTATAGTTGCGGCTTACGACCCAAATTACCATTGCCCTCACCAACACATTCGGCCAAGCCATAATCCGTGAAATACTGCATTATCTTCATTGCGGTTTGTAAGCTTACGCCCAGTTCTTTTGAGATTTCAACTCTTGAAATCTCTTGACGGCTTGTGAGTAGCTCAAAGGCCTTTTGATAGTTTTCTCGCACCGCAGAAATAGAGTTACTCATTTATCAATTCCCCTAACAAAGGATAGTATAGTAAATATAGCGCGTGCAACCTATCCTGTCAATAAATTGGGATTGCACAAGTTGAATTAGCTATTTATCACAAAAACAATGGCATAATACATTAGATAATTGTTAATGTTTACCCTTTACAACATTTCTAGTCCGTGATATTCTAACCTCATTACTTAATCAAGTTGATTAAGTAATGAGGTTAGATAAGCGAGAAGGGGGAACCAATGGAATCTTATAAATCAAAATCTATCGAAACACAATTGAATCCATCAGGAAAACAGGGGCTTTTCCAGGGAAAGCGTCTTAAGCGAATTTATCAACAGCGTTACTTATTACTAATGTCCCTTCCTTTTGTTGCGTGGTGCTTCGCTTTTATGTACTTGCCTTTGTTTGGCTGGATTATGGCATTCCAAAATTTCCGCCTAATGGGTGCGGTGACACCAAGGAGCTTTTGGGAAGCAGAATGGGTTGGGTTGGCAAATTTCCGGGAACTGTTTGCAGATGATCGGTTTTATACGGCTTTGCGCAATACATTAGGTATGAGTTTTTTGGGGATTACTATCGGTTTTGTTGTTCCCATAATATTCGCTCTTCTTATTAATGAAATGCGTGTTGGATTTTTTAAGCGATTTGTTCAAACAATCTCGTATATGCCGCATTTTATTTCATGGGTTGTGGCGGCGGGTATGATTACATCTATGTTAGCAACCGCAGGCCCAATCAACAATGTACTTGTTGCCATTGGTTTGATTGAAAGGCCAATTGCGTTTTTAAGCCAGGGAGAAATGTTTTGGGGCATTATAACTGGGTCTGAAATTTGGAAATCGACGGGTTGGAATGCAATTATTTTTCTTGCGGCTATTTCAGGAATAGATTTGCAATTGTATGAAGCTGCTGAGGCCGATGGTGCCGGACGTTTTCGTAAAATATGGCATGTTACCCTTCCTGGTATATCCAATGTAATTATCGTCATTTTGATTATGAACATAGGCTGGTTAATGAATGTCGGTTTTGAGCGGCAAATGTTGCTTGGTAATCCAGCGATACGCGAATGGGCAGAGGTGCTGGATGTATACATCCTAAGATTTGGTATTGGTACAGGACGATTCTCTTATGGTACAGCGATTGGTATCTTCCGCTCAGTTGTGTCCATCTTATTGTTGCTAACAGCCAATACGATAGCCAGAAAAACGGGTCGTGGAGGTGTAATATGACGCAAAAGCCGTTTAGTAGATTAAGCTCAAAAGATAAGATTTTCCATATCATACTTTTTTTGATTATGTTATGGGTGCTATTTATTACTCTATTCCCTTTCCTAAACGTGTTAGCAATATCTTTTAATGAATCAGCAGACACGGCTCGGGGTGGAGTTGGTATAGTTCCACGGGTATTTACGCTGGAAAACTACAGGCAACTTGCGCGATTCCCTTCTATGTGGACTGGGTTGTATATTAGTATTGCTAGAACGGTAGTAGGCACGGCCTTTGGACTGTTTTGTACATCTATGCTGGCTTATGTAATCAGTCGTCAAGACTTTATGTTCCGCAAAAGTATTACAACTATGTTCATAATGACCATGTATGTGAGTGGTGGTTTGATTCCACATTTTATGGTTATACGCATGTTTGGGCTTAACAATAGTTTTTGGGTATATATTATCCCGTCGCTTATTAGTGCATGGAACCTTATTATTATCCGTAGTTTTATTGACTCCCTACCATATAGCCTTCAAGAATCCGCTTTTTTGGACGGTGCAAACGACCTTACGATATTTTTTAAGATTATTCTGCCTCTTTGTTTGCCTGTATTGATGACAGTGGCATTGTTTATTGCCGTGTTTCAGTGGAATTCGTGGTTTGATACTTACTTATTTGCACCTTTCAACGAGAGTATTACAACATTGCAATTTGAGTTGATGAAAATACTTGAGGGGGCGGCAACTGGAGGGCAGTTGGGAGATGCAGGCAACATACTAATGGCACATAATGTATCACCGCTTTCACTACGAATGGCGGCAACAGTAGTTACTATGGTGCCAATGCTATTAGTCTACCCTTTTGTACAGCGGTTTTTCGTATCTGGTATGACACTGGGTGCGGTGAAAGAATAATTGAAATGTCAATAGAGAGGATGTTCATAATGAAGAAAAAAAGTGTACGTTTGTCAATTGTTAGCCTACTTATGCTTGGGTTGCTAAGCGGACTGCTAAGTGCCTGCGGTGGTGGCGGAACTGATGGAAATGTTGTTGGTACCACTGGAAACGGTGGTGGAGGAGGCACCGCACCTACTAATATAGAAGGCGGCAATGTAGTACTTGGAACAAGTGCATGGGGATACAATTTAAGTGGAGTAGCCGGCTCTACTGGACTAGAATTTGGTGGAGGAACTGGACAAACAGATTTTTCCCCAATTACATTTACAATCTATGAAGAGGACATACGGGCAGTTATTACAGAAGAGAATTTCCAAGGGCAAGTGTCCCGGCAAGTGACTGCAGATACAGGTGTCACCTTACGTACTAACTTTGGCGTGGGTGATGTATCACAGCAGATTACATTGATGATTGCAGACCAAAGCTTTCCAGATTTTGTTTTCTCTCGTTCTAATGTCCATAGATTCTTGGAAGCAGGGGCATTTATTGATATGGCTCCACTGATTGAACGATATGGCCCTAATATTATGGCGTTGTACGGCGATTCATTTAACGCTCATTTTGACGAACAAGGGCGCATATTCTTCCTAGGTCAGAACTTTGTAAGAAGGGCACCGTTAGACCCTGAAAACGCTTTTAGATTACAGCTTTCGGCTCTTGAAGCATTGGGTTTTCCTGAAGTGCGTACTCTTGACCAATTTGCAGATGTAATACGTCAATACAAAGAAATGAACCCTACAATCAATGGTCAACCAACCATTGGTCTTACATTAACTACTGGTGATGGCTGGCGTTGGTTTATCACACTTGGTAATCCTGCTGGAGCGGCAACTGGTATTGCAAATGATGGACAATATTTTGTTGACCCATATACACTGGAGACTACATGGAGATTCCTTCTGCCAGAACACCGCGAATATTTCCGTTGGTTGAATAGACTGTTTTTTGAGGGATTACTTGACCCCGACGCATTCACACAAACGCATGATGAATATCTTTCAAAAATCGCATCTGGCCGTGTAATTGGCTTGATTGACGCAGACTGGCATATTACATCAGCAGAAGATATCTTGATTGGAGCCGGTCAGCCTGAACGTACTTATGGTGCATTTCCTGTAACAATTAGCCGTGATATCTTACATCCTGGATATCGTCGTGAAGCGTTTCTTCCTTCAAATGGCGTTGGAATCACAATTAACAACCCTGACCCTGTGCGTGCAATACAGTTTTTGGATTATTTAGCGCGTCGCGAAATCCAAGTTATGACTAACTGGGGATTTGAAGGCGTTCATTGGGAAATCAGAGACGGACAACGTCACCTTACACCTGAAGAGCAAGCAATAATGGACGTAGACCCGCATAATCGTACTCTTTATACTGGACGTGGGTTACTTTCCTATCCATGGCCGAATTATGGTTCAGGCGGACGTTGCGCCGATGGATTCCATATACTTCCGTTTGGTGAAGAAAGCATTATAGCAGCCTACCCCGAACCTGCGCAACGTGCGTTAGCGGCTTATGGCGCAAGTATGTGGCGTGATTTATTCCCAATGGAGGCCGACTTGCCTACAGCTCAACAATTTTCCCCATGGGGTGCGGCATGGCATATTGCGGACACAGTTGACCCTGCTTCTGAGCTTGGCCAAATTCAAATCCGCGCCAATGACTTAACAGCCGAGTTTCTTATGCGTAGTGTTATGGCACCACCTAATGAATTTGACGCAGTTTGGGACGAATACATTCGTCAACTCCATAATATCAATATCGACCGCGCTGGAGAATTAATGACAGAACTTGTTAGACAACGTGCGGCTTGGTATAGACCATAGCAAACCAGAACAAGAATAAAAGAATAGCCAATTAATAAACGCCACATGATTATAGGATTGATTCCTATAATCGTGTGGCGTTTTGGCTTGTTTGAATGACTTTGTTTTACATCTGAAAGGCTTGTAGTCCGCAAATTATGACAATCCCCATATTACTCCTCTTTTAGGGTCAGTAAGCAAAATACCGCCTTGCCCTGAATTGAAAGATTGAGGTAGAATCACAAAGTCCATTAAACGGCTGTGAGGAAGCACAATACGTTCTGCTCGTTCTCGGTTGTAGGAAAACTCCAGATTATAAACTGGACTAACTGCCCCTGCCAAAGAAATAGCTTCCAGAGCCATGCCGTCTTCAAGGCGTATTTTCCTTAAAACATTAAAATCCCATACATATAGCACGTTATCAAGATAACGCAAACGGCTTGGCTGATAAAATAGTGGTGCCGCTCCATCAATAAAAGCTCGTTCGCCAGCGGCTCCGGCTAGTCGATTTATATTTCCTTGTCTTTTATCGTAAGCAAGCAGAGCGCCTTGTTCACTATCTGCCAAAAATACCGTGTCATTTCCTATAGCTAATGCTGAAATTCCATCTGGTATAGCTGTCAAAGTCCTTATATCTCCTGCATTGTTTACGTTAATAGTTCGTAAATACGTTATGCCTTCTCCTGCATTCCATTCTACTAGATAGATTAAACCATTTTCTACGGTAAAATCCCTAATATCGGTATGCTGGGCATCCCCTAAGAAAAAACCTTCCATTCCGCTTGTTCCATCACTGGAAAGTCGTAGAAGCCCATAAAAGAATCCGCCATCTTCATACCAAGCGTCAGTTAAAATAAATACATCGTTACCATATGTCCTAACCATACGTGGCATTAGATGAGGTGGGTTAATCCTAATTGTTTCTGAAGTGCCATTATAAATTCTTCGCAGAATACCGGCATCCGTAAGATATATTGCCCCATTGTCTGCCACATCCATACTCTCTGGCCCAACAAATTCCACACTGGCCAAATTACCATCAATCCGTTCCCTATGAGTGGTTCCTGCAAATAAAAACACTTCATTTCCTGTGGGGTACCGCTGGGAAATCTCTACAATACCGTCCATAGGTTCAACTACTTGTACCTGTATTGTCACCTCGTTGTGGCGATATTGACCATGTATTAAAGTTTCACCAATATTCAGGCCAACCACACGACTACCATCCACTTGAGCAACATTATTTGCACTAAGTTCCCAACGCAGATTATTTTCGTTCAAAGGCCGTTCCTCATATGTATCGGACAACAAGCGTGTTAAACGAATTTCGCTGGATTGCAAAACCGATACTGTAAGTATTGCTGGGTCTATGGTCATTATGGTTCTGGCTTCAATTTCTATCAAACGCGTTCCCATTGTAAAGCCAAATACTGCAATCCCCACTGCGGCTACAGCAGCAAATCTGGCTGTTTTTCTGGTCAGAAGCGAGAAGTGCATTCTTGATTTGGCATTCTTTTGCTTTTGAATATCTGCCAAAAGGTCATCTACCGACTGATAACGCTCTGCGGGGTCTACTTTTAGGCATTTGTATATGATATCGCATAATCCGACTGGAAGGTAATTTTTTAGTACGCCCATATGTTTATGCTGAGGGATGTACCCAACAGCCGCCTCGAATAAAATTACCCCCAGACTATAGATATCTGTACGGACATCCAGTCTCCAATCTTTACGTTCTGGTGGTAGTTCGCCAAACCGCTTTTCAATAATTTCAAGCCCTTTCCCTGAAACTTTCCGCTTTAACTGCTCAGGAGCGGCATAAGACAAAGTTGCTCCAACTGCCCCTGATACTTCAGACTGTCGCCGTGATATACCAAAGTCAATAAGCACCAGTTTATCATCATGTGTCACCATTATATTGGAGGGCTTCAAATCCAAATGCAGGAATGGCTCTTTCATATTGTGAAGATATGATAAAACTTGCGCTAATTCCTCAGCCCAATCCAACACCTTGAAAACTGGAATGGCTTCGTGGGATTTAAGCACTTGATCCATGCCCACGCCTTGAATAAAACTCTCCACCAAAAACTGTCCTTCTTTACCTTGGAAAATATCAATAATTGAAGGCAAATTAACATGGTTAAGGTCTTTTAATATATCAGCTTCTTGAGTAAGCTCTCCAATGGACTTTGGAATAAATTTTACAATCCATTCGTTGCCTGTGTTTATTTTTAGTGCCTTAAAAACTCGGCTCATGCCGCCGCCCTTGATTTCTTCAATAAATTCGTATTGACCTTCTAGTGGACTCCAATCCAGTCCGCCTTCTGGCTTGCGCTTGCCAAGGCCTGTTGTGTAAATGCCGCTACTAGTAGTAGAGCTAGTAAAGTTGCTTGCCGATGTTGCTTCCGTTTGAACGCCTTCCGATTGATTTTCTAGGGGCAAATCCAAGTCAAGTACAGTATGTGCGGTGCCGTCCGTAAAAGATTCTTCCAACATGGTACCTTCAGTACCATCGAATCCATCAAGGGCGGTTTTCGCCGTCGCAGAAGCGGTAGAATAATCAGATTGTACATGGATGGAAGCTGATGTGGCCTCACGCATAATCTGTATTGTGGAATCAAATGCTTCAAATGCACGTGTTTCTTGAATCAGTATTTCTTGATAAAGTCGGTTGCGCTTGCGCGAGTAGAGAAGATACGCAATTAACAGTACAAATGATATTGTTGCTAAAATCCCTACACCTACTAAGATTTCACCTATATACATATTATCCCTCCATACACATAACTACCACTAAAGAAACATTATCAGAAGCCCCCTGTTTTAAGGCTTGGGCTATCATTTTTTCGGTTAGAGATTCGCATTGTTTATTGTATCGTGTCATTGATAATAGTTCTTTGTCCTGCAATACACGATATAACCCATCGCTACAAAGCAAAAATAAACACGAGCTATCAATTGTTCCTGAGTGAGTAAATATTTTAGGTCGTTCGTAAACACCTAAGCAACTGGTTAACATATTCCTTCTGGGGTCAATTTCAATGTCATGTAAACTCATAACGCCTTTTTTAGTCTGCTCTGCGGCCCAGCTATGGTCTTCTGTTAATTGATGTATTTTTGTAAAAAAACCTAATGAGGCTGGAAAAGCAAGTGAGTGAAGAAATGCAAAACTGGATTGTTTTGTCTCCATTTGATAAATCCGGGAATCCCCTGCATGTGCAATATAATAGTGATTATTTAAGATTAGTAGCAAGGAACAGGTAGTACCAAGCGGTGATTTTTCTTTTTTGGCATAACCAAGGATAGTATCGTTGATGGATTGGAGTAATGACAACAAGGCATAAAGTATTTCTCCCTGTGTTGCTGGATAGCTTTGATTCTTTAAGGCTTCATCCCACCAGTTGCTCATGGTATCAATTACAACTGAAGCCGCATAATCACCGTCTTGCAACCCGCCCATTCCATCTGCCACGCAAAATAAGCCACAGGGCATATCATTAATATGTCCTGTTTTAGCAAATACCCTGTCTTGGTTGATTTCACGGGTACCTTTGTTGGTTGCCATTGCGGTTTCAAATAAAATTGTTTTATCGTCCAAGATTACCAGTTCTTTCTATTTTGATTCTTTCGCCATCCTTTACTACTTCCATTGCTTGCGCCCCCTTCCAAAATAAAAAGCCAAGGCATCATTCACAGGAACTGTTCATAGAGGAAATGATACCACAGGCATTTAATGAGGTAAAGACACAAAAATAAAACCGCGATCCATGCTAAGGTATAGCAGACCACGGTTTTATTTTTGATTTCTGAATTTGAAAAATCGTACTTAAAAAATGTTTACCCAAACCCAATTTTCCAAACCATCTTCATCCATAGTAAAATTCAAATCAAAAAAATACCCAATAATTTATCAGGAGAATTGATTCCTGATTATTATTGGGTATTTTTGAAATCATTTCGCTTTGTTTATAACGATATTATGCCATCCAGTTTCCTGTGTTATTTCTGTCCGTATTCCCTATACCTTCCAAATGATTACGCATAAGTTCAGCCCATGACGCTCTGTTGCTTTCGGGTACCGTAAAGAGAGAGCGTCTTTCTGTCGCGCTTTGTGATGTTGGTGTTGAGCTTTTTATTATGCTCCAGCCCGAAATATTGCCATCGGCATCAACAATTGTGCCGCTTGCAACCCGTGTTGTACCCGCTGGAGGCGGAAACATACTCATGTTCTCCCGAGTATTTTTTATGTCTTGAAACAATGCGGTCATGCCAACAAAGTATTCGGGGTCTTCAGCCATACGGCGAAAATTATCGGGATGTATAGCAATGTTGTGATTACCGTGCCCTTGGAATGGTTCCATATTTCCTCTCATGGATACATTCCAGTTGGAAAACATCTGCTTTGTATGGTTTTGGATGCTTCTTGCATTCATATTACCATTTGCTTGTTTACTGGCAAGAATATTTCTTGCTTGTTGATACGATGATTGAGACACCCAATTGTAAGTCCCTGCTCCTGCTAATACATTCATAATCTCTCACTCCTTTTCACGCCAGTGGCTATGGCAATATTACATTAAACCAAATTTCAAGACCATCCAAGTCAATATAAAACTCATGCCTTACAGCGGCAATCATAATTTCGTAGTACGCCCAATGCGTCCGCGTTATATCTGAGAAAACGTAGAAGTTGACGTTGTAGTCGATGGTAGCGGGATTTGCACGGCGGTCTAGGGCGCGGTTAATGATTGCGACGGCTTCGGCGCGGGTGATTGGGTTGTCGGGGCGGAATGTGGTATCGCCGTAGCCGTTAATCCAGCCTTTGTTGTAGGCGGAATTGATGTAGTTGTATGCCCAATGCCCTTGAATATCCGAGAAAGGATTTGTTCCGCTGGACATTTCAAAGAATCGCGACATGACTGC
>Ga0123355_10009561_pt1 | contig 14766 bp, 11 predicted proteins | sample TergutEmb28metaG_3_FD_89872 | JGI IMG/M metagenome (GOLD analysis project Ga0123355, IMG submission 89872) | Embiratermes neotenicus P1 segment gut microbial communities from Petit-Saut dam, French Guiana - Emb289 P1 | ecosystem: Host-associated > Arthropoda: Insects > Digestive system > Gut ...
AAACCGCCCAAAACGACCCAAAACAGACCTGTCACCAAATTGAACTCATGCTAATAAAAACCGCCTAGCTATTGCAAACGCAGTAGTTAGGCGGTTGATTTCGTTGGCAGCGGAACTAGGATTTGAACCCAGACAAACAGAGTCAGAGTCTGTCGTGCTACCGTTACACAATTCCGCTTGATCCGTGGAAATTATAGCGCTATTTACCAGGGTTGTCAAGGGGATTTCCATGCGATTTTCCACGCAAATTCCACCCTGCGCAAGTACAATTTAAAAATTGAAAGTGATTTATTTTATTTCATCATAATTTGTGATATACTTAAAAACAAAAATACAAAATGGTAGGTAGATATACATGATCACAATCAATAATCTGAGTATGTCCTTTGGAGGCACAACGCTTTTTTCACAAGTCGATTTGCAATTTACTGCGGGTAATTGCTATGGTGTTATTGGCGCTAATGGCTCGGGTAAATCGACATTTTTGAAAATACTGGCCGGTGAGCATGACTATTCAAGCGGCAGCGTTGAGATCAAGCCGGATGTCCGCATGTCCGTCCTGAAACAGGATCAGAATATGTATGATGAATACTCTGTAATGGACACTGTGATTATGGGAAATCAGCGGTTATTTGAATGCGGCAAGGAAAAAGATGCACTATACCTCAAAGAAGACTTTTCTGACGAGGATGGCATACGTGCGGCAGAGCTGGAAGAAGAATATGCAGAACTGGGCGGCTGGGAAGCGGAGTCCAATGCCTCACAACTGCTTCAAGGACTGGGTATTCCAACGGACAAACACAATGCGCAAATGAGTGAGCTTGAACCTCGGCAGAAAGTTAAGGTCTTGCTTGCGCAGGCGCTGTTCGGTTCACCTGATATCATTTTGCTTGATGAGCCGACAAACAATCTGGACGTAGGGTCGGTGGTTTGGTTAGAAGACTTCTTGATGGATTATGAAGGTACGGTCATTGTGGTCGCTCATGATAGATATTTTCTCAATACAGTATGTACACACATGGTCGATATTGACTATGGCAAGATCAAGATGTATGTGGGTAACTATGACTTCTGGTATGACTCCAGTCAGCTTGTCCAAAAGCTGGTTAAAGAGAAAAACAAGAAAAGTGAAGACAAAATCCGAGAGCTGGAAGAGTTTGTCAGGCGCTTTTCCGCAAACAAATCAAAATCAAGACAGGCCACATCAAGAAAGAAGCTAATTGAAAAAATCAGGATAGAAGATATGCCAGCCTCATCGCGTAAGTATCCTTGGGTGGGCTTTAAGATGGAGCGTGAACCGGGTAAGGACAGGCTCTTTGTCACCGATGTGTCCAAGACCGTCGATGGCGTTAAAGTGTTGGATAAAGTCAGCTTTATCATGGGACGTGAGGATAAGATTGCATTTATCGGAGACAATGAGAATGCAATAACTGCAATGTTTAAGATTTTAGCCGGAGAAATGGAGCCGGATGAAGGTGAAATTAAATGGGGCGTTTCTACCACGCAGACGTATTTTCCGAAGGATAACTCAGAATTTTTCAACGATAACGAACTGGAACTGATTGATTGGATTCGGCAGTTTTCAGAAGATAAGCGTGAGAGTTATTTGCGTACATTTATGGGACGTATGTTGTTTACCGGTGATGATGTGTATAAGCTGGTTAAGGTTTTGTCCGGTGGTGAGAAAGTGCGTTGCATGTTATCTAAGATGATGATGTCGGGGGCAAGTGTTTTGCTTCTGGATCAGCCGACGAACCATCTTGACCTTGAAAGTGTGGCGGCGTTAAATAATGGACTTACGGATTTTAGCGGTAATATCATATTTACGACACATGATCATCAGCTCATTCAGACGGTGGCCAATAGAATCATAGAATTTAAAGATGGCGATATTATAGATAGAGTCATGACATATGATGAGTATGTTGAGATGATGAAAGCGGAAGCTGAGAACGCCGGGTAGTTTCTGACAAATTTTGCTGGTGGTCATTTTGACCACCAGCAAAATTTGTATCCGGGAGAAGATGGGCACCGGCAAATTTGTTATTTGAACTTTAAGCTGATATCAAGGGCTTTGACTGAGTGGGTCAAAGCCCCGATGGATATGAAGTCAACACCTGTCTCGGCGACTGCTTTTAAGTCACGTTCACCCATATTGCCGGAAGCTTCGGTGCGTGCCCGGCCGGAGATGAGCTTCACGGCTTCGGCCATTTGCTCCGGGGTCATATTATCCAACATGATGATATCAGCGCCGGCTGCAACGGCTTGCTTAACTTGTTCAAGGGACTCGGCTTCGACCTCGATCTTGAGTGTTTGCGGGCAGTTTTCTTTAGCTAAAGTGATGGCGTTTTGTATTCCACCTGCCGCTGCGATGTGGTTATCTTTGATCAGTACACCATCAGAGAGGTTAAATCTGTGATTGAATCCACCGCCGCAGCGGACGGCATATTTGTCGAGCACACGAAATCCGGGGAGTATCTTGCGTGTATCGACAATTTTTGCGTTTGTGCCTTGTATTGTACGCACGGCTTGCGCTGTCCTTGTGGCCACTGCGGACATATGCTGCATGATGTTCAGTGCGGTACGCTCCCCGGTGAGGATGCTCCTTGAAGGCCCTTCGATTTCAGCGATAATATCGCCAGTGTTTACACTGTCGCCATCTTTGACTTTTTGTGTTATTTTGACTTGGGGGTCAAGCAGCTGAAACACACGCTCAGCGATATCCAGTCCGCAAATTATTCCGGGCTCTTTCGCTTTAAAAAAACCTTTAGAAATTGCATCTTTTGGTACACAGCAGTCTGTCGTGACATCGCCTGTTCCGATGTCTTCTTGAAGTGCAAAAAGGAGAAACTGATCCAGATTTAGGTGATTATTTTTATTTATCATAATGATCCTCCACACAATGTGAGCCTATGCTATCAGGCCGATTCAGTGCTGCATCAACGATTGCCTTGGCTACTGTGGCTATATTGAGTGCTTCCAAATACGTGATGCTGTCGTCGTATATGGATTCAAGGTCTTTTAATATTTCGCTGATTTTGCTTAATGCATAAGTCAGTCCATCTTTGTGTCTCAAAGCTCCGCAGTGGTCGCTCATAAGCGTTCTGACTCGATTTCTTAAAATGGCATAGTCGTGTTGTCCATGCGGTCTCAGAGGGATTTTGGTCAAGTCAACTGTGCCGTGTGAAGCTGATTTGATCCGGTAATCATTAATGGATGTTGCTGTACGGCGGCCAAAGACGAGACATTCGAGCATCGAATTTGAAGCCAAGCGGTTGGCACCGTGTACACCGGTGTTGGCGGCCTCGCCTACGGCGAAAAGTCCCGGGATATTTGTGCGCCCATCAATGTCCGTGTCTATGCCGCCCATCAAATAATGCTGAACCGGACAGACTGGAATCCAATCTGTGGAAATATTTATGCCATGATCCAGACAGACACTGTAAATGGTTGGAAAACGCATTTTTAAAAATTCATCTGATTTTGCGGTGATATCTATAAATGCGTGGGTTTCTCCGCTTTTTTTTAATTCCTTGAGAATCCCACGAGCCACGATGTCACGTGGTGCGAGCTCTGCAAGCTCGTGCTGACCGACCATGAATCGCTGACCTTTCGCATTGACGAGCAAGCCGCCCTCTCCGCGCACTGCCTCAGAAATCAAAAATTCATGTCCATCACTATCTTCGAGCCAGAGTCCGGATGGATGGAACTGTACAAATTCTATGTTCTTAAGCTGCGCACCGGCTCTCATTGCGGCGGCGATACCATCGCCTGTTGCAATGGAAGGATTAGTGCTGGATTTATATACTTGTCCGATTCCTCCGGTTGCGATGACCACATGCCGTGCACGGAAAAACAAAAATTCGCTGTCGTTATATTTAACGATTGCACCGGTTATGCCGTTTTCATCGGTCACAATATCAAACAGACAGGAATGTCCGCTAAAGGTGATGTTTTTACGTTTGGAAACGATGTGCGAGAGCGCTTTTACAGTTTCACGTCCGGTGGCATCACCGCCCGCGTGAACGACTCTGCGCTTGTTGTGTCCACCTTCTCGTGTGAATTGAAGTTCGCCATTTTCGTCCAAGTCGAATGGGACGTTGAGTTTTACAAGCGCTTTGATATCTTGCGGACCTTCGCCCACCAGAATCTTTGCCGCTTCGGTGTTGCATAGACCTGCGCCGGCAACAACAGTATCTTCAAAGTGCAATTCGGGAGTGTCATCGTCACTGATTGCGGCGGCTATGCCGCCTTGTGCCAACCATGAACTCGAAATGTTGATGTTGTCTTTGGCTAAGATGACGCAGCTGAGATTTTCATCAAGATTGAGTGCGGTATATAGACCGGCAAGACCGGCACCAACGATGATTACGTCAAAATCAAAGATTTTATCAATTTTTGTTTCGGAAGTGATTACATATCTCATTTAGTTTCCCCTGTGATTTTGTGATCAATAAATTATAATCCCAATGATTGCGCTGCCTGCAAGGAAGAGTACCGGGTGGGTTTTGAATTTTTTTATGAGGACAAATAATGCGATGGCCAGTATCAGTGATCTGATATCAAACAGGTCAAATAATATGCCTGAATATTGAAATAATGGTATATCGAAAAGTGCGTAAAGTAAAACACTGAGACCTGCTGCGGCGATAAGGCCGAGAGAGGCGGGGCGCAGTCCGTAAAGAGTGGCGTTTACCAGTGCATTTTCCCGGAAGTGGGTCAGAAGCCGTGCCACAATTGAGGTAATGATTACCGAGGGCAGGAGCAAGGAGATGGTCGCGATGACGCTTCCGGGGATTCCGGCCGCTTTAAAACCTGCGTATGTGGCAATATTTACGGCTATGGGTCCGGGTGAGGATTCGGATATGGCAATCATGTTCATGAGCTCTTCGAGCGTAAACCAATCGGTGGTTTCTGCCATTTGCGTGAGGAAGGGGATTGAGGCAAGACCTCCGCCATACATAAATAATCCGGTTAAGAAAAACTCGTAGAAAATTGTAAAAAATATCATTATGCCCCTCCGCTTTCGGAGTTTTTAATTTTGCGGTATTGGGCAATAACGATTCCGCTGAAACCGGCGAAGGCGATAAGGAGCGCCACCGGGAGGCTGGTTAGGATTGCGCCGAGAAATACAAGTGCAAAGATTATTATGGCCGGTTTGTCAACGATGGCGTTTTTCCACAAATTGATTACGGCATTTAATATGAGGACGCTCACACAGACCCTCAGACCCATAAATGCTCTGGATGCAATGGGGTGGTCTGTGAGGTTTGATAAAATTGAAGCGATGATGATAATCAGTATGACAGAAGGGGTGACGATGCCCAACACCGCTGCGATGCTTCCAAGTGTACCTTTTTGCTTGTACCCGACCAGCACTGCTGTGCTTGTGGATATGACTCCGGGCAAGCATTGGCTGATCGAAAAAAATTCAATCATTTCGGGTTCTGTAAGCCAGTTGTTTTTGGTGACGAGTATACGCTGAAACATCGGAAGCATTGCGTAGCCGCCGCCGAATGTGAATGTGCCTATGTATGCAAAAGATAAAAATAATTTAAGTAACATGAGGGCTGTTGCCCTTTCGTTTTTGATGATTTGAAGTATATCAGAAATGACTTTGTCTGACAATATTGAAAATTACGAAAAAATTTGTTGTACCAATTACACGGAGGCATTATACTATGACAAGATTAGAATATACATTTGAGACAGATCCTCTTTTCAAAATGTTGTTTGTATAGATAACAACAACGAGCTCCCTCGCGAGGGAGCTGTCAGCGAAGCTGACTGAGGGAATTCGTAAAAGTCTTTGACACGTTACATAAAGCAAAAATCAGCAAATAAAAAAGCAGAGATTACATCATCCGGAATTGAATTAGGATAGGAGATGATGAGTATGTTGGAATTATTAATGAAGCTTAAAAAGAGGTGGATCTATAGATTAAAAGCGATAAAGCGTGTAGTGTTGGTGACACTCATAGAATGTTTAAATGCAAAGCAGAAAGAGAAATTATAATGAAGAAAATGATATGTATTATCTTAATTGTGTGCACGATATTCATGCTGGCATCTTGCGACAACAATGATTTTCCGTTGGAAGTTAAGTCTGATAACGGACAACCCGAAGCGGAGATGCTGCCTACACATAACGAGCCGCTTGAAAATGAGTTGACCGATAAGAAAGCACTTGAAATCCCAGATGAACCTGATAATTGGAAGATAGCGATTGTTACAAACGATTTTATGAATGGTGAAGAAGAGTTCCTTAGTGTAGACGCACTTGTGCATAAGTGGGGCGAAGATCGAATCATCCACAGGGCATGGCCTAGGCAGTTTGCTCAAGAAGGTGAGCAGATGATTTCTATTATGCAAGAAATAGCAGCCGATCCGGAGATTCGTGCGGTGATCATTACCCAAGCGGTGATCAATACAAATGCAGCGGTTGATGCGCTACTTGCAATGAGAGATGATATGTTTGTAGTTTATGCATCGATAGCAGAAGACCCTGCTGAAGTAGCAAAGCGAGCCAATCTTGCGTTTCGTTTAAACGATCCACTGCGTGGTGAGGTGATAGTTATGCAGGCCCTAGAGATGGGCGCTGAGACGGTTGCACATATGTGGTTTCCAAGACACATGAGTATACCATCTTTTGTGCTACGCTATGACAACATGCGCCATGCTGCGGAGAGAGAAGGTATCAACTTTGTGGAACTCATAATTCCTGACCCTGCGGGTGACGGTGGTGGTGTTCAAAGGACTCTGCAGTATATCAATCAAGATATACCGAGGAAGGTTGAAATGCTGGGTTCAGACACAGTGCTTTTTGCAACCACCTGTGCTGTAATGTTGCCGCTAATTCGTCAGGTTATGGCAATAGGTGCCATGTTTGTTGACGTTTGCTGTCCATCGCCGTACCACAGATATCCAACTGCATTTGGACTCGAAATTTTTGTTCCTACCGGACAGTATGTTGAGGGAGAGCCAATTTATCGAATGCTGATTTCAAGGGATTTGACTTTGGCAATGAGAGATGTTATATATGCTCAAGGAATGACCGGTAGGATTTCCACAGTGCCGGTATCACAGTCAATGCTCTGGACAGCCATGGGTGTAGAATATGCAATGCGCTGGATAAATAATGAAGTTGATAAGGATATCATTGACCTAGACGTGCTGACTGAAATTGGCCGTGAATTCATATGGGAAGAGACAGGGGAAGATGCAGGAGTAACGCTTGAAATGCTGGACGTTGATGGTTATGTATACCCTAATTTTATCTTGACACTGATGGACTATATTTTACTTTGATAGAGCATTGCGCAAATAGCGTCGTATGGAGTGCTCCGTGAGCAACACAAAATAATAATAACATCGTATTGTAAGTGTTTACCTTGGAGGTTGGTGTTCAAATAGGAACATCAGCCTCTTCGTGCTGATTTGTACTGCTTTGAAATATACGTGTTTGTGTGTAGCGTGTGTTTCGGAGTGTGCGTCAGGCAACTTACGTTTCAGTACCCAGTGGCTTAATCAGCTATGCGATGCGCCAGTGCATAATTATGCAAATTTAATAAAATAAAGCTTGACGTGAAGCGGGCGCATGTAATAAGATGTTCGCAAATCGCACAAAAAGATGCGAGAATTGCCGCAAATTATTGGCAATTATGCATTACGAACGTTGCGCTCGAAGGAGGTGGTTTAAAAAAAGTGTATCGTATTGTAAATAACTATCCTTTTTTTGCGGCATTTTTTTCTGCTTGATCTTATCAAAAGCGCCTCAAATGTACCGGGATTACCTCAAGATATTGTCTCGCAGACGAAAAAATATACCCCGATTAAAGTCCGGTTATTTTAAACACGATGCCCGAGCGAAGACAAGCGATTTTGGCATGGGTTTATTCAGGCATATTTCAAAAATCGATTTTACAAGGAGGAAGATCAGTGAAGAAAAAGAAACTTTCGGTACTATTGGCAATTGTGTTGACGGTAGTGATGCTTGCAGCAATTTTTCCTGCCACGGCATTTTCGATGCAGACATTTTATTTCCTAAATCCTCTTGGAACGATTACGCCGCGGCAAGATATTGCGCTTGCATGCCGGTCGAGTGTCACAGATATCCTGGAGGGTGAAGGCGATAGGGAACTGCGTCTCGGCGTTTCATGGTTTCGCAAGTCGCTGGACGGAGATATTTCATTAGCTTTGGCGGAGATGCTCAGGGATTATTGGCAAAATGCCTCAGCGAATCCCGCGCGTACGGATATTCCGGCAGGACTGACAGTCCGCCTCGTATATCCTCCGCCACCTGAAAATGTACCAATTGCGGGCGTTACCGGCTCAACGAGACCCGGAGTACCCGGACAGGACTTTGTAACGCAGACAACCATTCAAGTCACCGCAGAAACTCATGGATGCTGCCATATTGATGTGGGTCATACCGGAATTGCCACTCCGGCTTTTGATACATATGCAGCGTTTGGCAGACCGTACTATCACTTTATTCCTAATATAGGTTTTCCGTGGAATCCCAGAGCCGACCATGTTTATGACCAATGGGCAGAAAGAGTCGATGCCATGATTATGGGGGTCGGAGATTGAAACTGCTGCACTTGGTGGAGTTCCATCCATTTGAAGCAAGTTGAAGCCCGAGGTATACCGGCGGTATTTGTGACATACACGATGTTTAGCTATATACAAATTCAAGCGGCCAGATCAAATGGTATATCCAATATGCGCCGCGTGATCCTGGATCAGGCGGTGGCGGCATTGGCATATTCAGTAACACCTGCGTTTACTGAAAGTATGCAGATGCGAGTACCCGCCGTGATGGATTTTTTGAAAGATTATGTCCTCAGTACGGATGTTTTTCCGGATGAGACGCGCATGAGGTTTATGAATGTTGATCGCACCGGTGGGCAAACCGAAGGGAACCGTTCCGGTTTTGATCAAACCCTGTGGGCGCTGACTGCTCCGCTGGAGCGTCATGAGTACGATCCATGGCCATTGGATTATTATGACACCATGCAGGGCATTGGCAACGGACTCATCAGTGTGCGTGCCAGAAATATGGCGCATGCCACTCAGGAGTTTAATCGAATCGCTATGCACAATCCGAGTGTCCGAACCGGCAGCCATGGTCACACATATACCGTGCGGGCAGACAGTCCCAGTCCATTTGCGCGTGCCGGCAGAGGAAGTAATGATAATATTGGATTTTTCGGCGGTTTTGGTGATGGCTTGCCTCTGATACCGCCCACGCGTGAACTGGTCAACGAAATGCTCGGCGGTCATGAACGCGGCAGACGTGTTGTGCAAACCGGACAGGATGAAATTCTTGGATGGTTTAAACTCAATGGCGGGGCGATTAGTATTGAAAGAGTTGCCGTTAATGCGGTAATGGCCGGAGCGCGTCCTGAACATTTTCCAATCATACTTGCCGCAGCGGAAATGTTGGCGACCGGTTGGGACTATGACAAAATGTGGTATCACGCCATGACAACCGGCAGCAATACCACCATGACCATTATGATCAGCGGGCCGCTTGGGCGTGAGCTGGGTATTTCCGGAGACTTTACCCGAGCTCCGGCAGGAAATGATGTGAACAATGTTATTGGACGTGCGATCAGGCTGGTTTATCGCAATATGGGTCATATTACACGAGAGATGGATGATCATGCCACCAGAGGGCGTGCAGATGACTTTACCATGGTGCTCTTCCGTGAGCTTTGTGAATATCTGCCGAATTGGAATCCGGATCATTGGACAGCTGAGGCATGGAATCCGGCCAATGTGACCGCTGCCAACCCACGTCCGATGTGGGCGCCGTTCCATGTCGATATGGGATTTCACCCTGATGAGTCCGTCATATTCATATGGGGCGGAGATCAAAACGCGGCGCTGGGCGCCGGCGGAGCCAATTTCTGGTCACCGCCTACAATGGCAGCCGGTGTAGGTTCCGGAGCATGGGCGGGAACCGGTATGAATGCGCGTGCGGCTGATGCGGTGATGATCAACCCGGAAATGGTGCGGCTTCTGTATGAATATCATGGTATTTTCAGCAAAGATGTGCTGCGGTTTGGCAGAGGCCCTGCCGCAAATCAAGTGGATACGCAGTCGGGGTTTGCAGACTTTACCGGTGGTCCTGCGTTTCCGGGCGGAGGTCCTGCCACCACAGGTGGATTTGTTTGGGGGCCGAATGAAAGTCTCTCCCCGCCGGAATCACGGAATGTCACCGTACATCCGATCGTTGCCGGTAATGCACTGTCTCCCAATAGAATGTTCGGCAGTAGGGATTTTTATAACCGCATGAGTTCGCAGATCAATCTCATTAGCGGTGCAACGCTGACCACATACGGCAGAACTGCGTCAATAATTCCTACCCATGAGGGTGTGACCGGAGATCGTGTCGGCGTTCCTACCAATCCGACTCCTATAGTGAACCCCTTGGCGACGAGACGCAGTACGCATGCATGGCTTCCCTCCGCACCGCAAAATGTAAATGTAACATGGAGCGCCGGAACTATTGCCGGTAGGGCGACTGCCACGCTCACATGGAGTCCGCCCGCATGCGATGGAAATGCAGATATCATTGCATATCAGGTGGCATTTTCACATGGCGGAGACACACGTTTTTATACCATTACGAATACCTCGGATATGCCATCTGCGTTTCGTCCGGGCAATACGGTTACCGGGGTGGATCTTGGCGTTGCATTCGACGGCAGCAATGAAGTTCATCGCGGATTCGGCGCGGCATATCTTCCCCCTCGGTTTGCTCGAAATGGGGAGACGATCGGAACTGCATCCGGTGGCATACATGACTTTGTGCCGATTTTAAATGGGCAGGTCGAGCTTGTTGATCCTACCGCTCGCGGAATACTTACAAGCGGAGGGGATCGGATATATACCGTATCGGCAGATGCAAGATCGTTTACGTTTTACAATGTGCCGTTGGGATTTGAGGCGCGTTTTAGAGTACGTGCAATTAACAATATCCGAAATGCAGTTGAATTTGATGCTGTTGAAGGGCTTACCGGGCAAGGCAATCACTCCAGCGGACAGATGACCGGAATTTCACCCGGTACACAGCAAAATGGCCGCCGTATGTTTGCCTATTACACGGGTGACATCACGGTGCGCTCCAGCGGACGTGGTGCGTGGGGACTTTTGATGGACGCCGGTGGCAGCGAGATACTTCCACGTGTCACGGAAAGCATGATCTTGCCTTTCGGTGGAGACTTGTCCGTAAGCAGTAATGGATATGACGTTGAGCGCAGTAATCATTAAGAAAGGGGAAAGGAGATTTTATGCACAGGATGAAAAGACCGTATTATAAAATATTAGTGACAGTATTGGCCATTGCGATCATCGCAGGATTTGTGCCGCTCCTGACCTCTGCTGCAAGTGAGACGGTACTGAACCCACTCGGACATATTGCACCGGTGGTCAATAGACCGCTTGCAACGCGGCTGACACAAGCGGAGCTTCATGATGCAAACATAGCGCTGGCATTCTACGCTAAGCCTCAGAATCCACATGCAGTGAGAGCCATTGGAGAGATGCTGGAGGCAGATTTTGGTGTAGCGGCTCGGATGTACAATATCGGTAGCTCAATTGGTGCAAAGCCGCTTGGGTATTATGACACACTTGCAGCCTATGATGCCGTCATATTTGGTGTAGCGGACTGTGCGCTCAGTGCATGGTGGACGGCTTATCATGCGATGATGGTTGAATATCGGGGAACACCTGTCGTTGTGTTGACCCATGAGTTGTTTGAACGCACTTTGGAGATTGGTGCATTGGACAATGGGTTTACCGGAGTGCGCAGCGCAATCATATGCGCTCGTGTATACGCTTCCGGATTCATGCATATGAGTGCCGCCGGGAGTACAGATTTTCTGAGCAATAGTCCGGATTTTCGATTAACATTTGATCAAACAGTGACGGCACTGACTGCGCCGCTGACATCTGATGAAATAGATCCTCCTGCGATCACGGCGCAGCAGTTGGCAGGTTGGACAACCGGAGATCCCGGAGCAAGGACGCTCACCGTCACGGGATTTGGATCGACAGCATTGTTAAACTTTAATGAGATGGCAATGGAGCTGGGGTTCGGAGACGGACTACCGCTGGTTATGCCTCTGCCGGAACTTGTAGCGCAGATGCTGGAGGCCACGGTGCGCACGCCGGATGAACTGTTGGGTAAGGTCATGCCCAGAGGCGGTATGATCACTGTTGAGAAAGTTGCGGTGAACGCCGTTATGGCCGGTGCACGGCCTGAGTATTTTCCTGTTATCCTTGCTGCAATGGAGGCTTACGCCAGCTCGTGGGAGGATGGAAATCTGCTGTATCACGCACTGACCTCAAGCGAGAATTATAGTATGTTGCTATTGGTCAGCGGACCTATTGTTGAAGAACTTGGCATTTCAGGGCAATGGGGTCAGCATGGCGCAGGCAATGAAGCGAGCAATGCGATTGGACGTGCAGTACGGCTGAGTATCCGCAATATTGGTCAGAACAGGACGCATGAAACGGATGGTTCGGCACGGGTCGGGCGTCAGAATGATCATGCGATTACGGTACTTGGTGCTGAACAGCGTCTGCTTCCTACTGGTTGGGAAAGTACACATCAGTTGATGGGTTTTGATGCACATCAGAGCACTGTTACCTTGCTGGGCTACCATGCGCAGTCGCTGGATCAAGGCGCAGGCGGGTGGATGATGGCATGGACGCAAGGTGGGATTCTCAACGCGCTCAGGACACAACTGTCTGCACCTGCAAGAGATGCCGGCAACATAATGATCGCAACGATGCCAAGAGCTGTAGCAGAGATGGCACGCAGGGACGGTATGCCTGCGGTCGGCGGCGCTGATGCGACACTTCCGCTAGAGTCATTGGCAGCTGTCAGAAACCGTATTGCACATCCCGGCGGAACTGCAGCGCCGCTGGTCAGCAGATATCAGGTGTGGCCGGTAATTACCGGAGATCCAGATACTGCGAGAACATTTAGAGCGATTAATACATACTATGGTACGCAAGCGTTCCAGACCAGATTGATTACCGGCGCTACCCAAACGGTGGCCGGACGTGACATCCCCACGCCCAATGCGCCGCAAAATGTTCAGCTCACTTGGAATCATGACAGAACCGAAGCCACGCTGAGTTGGGATGCGCCGACACGCATCGGCGGTGCTTCGGGCGGATATCAAGTAACCATGACCGGAGGATCGGCAGCAGGGGTAGCCAATCCCGGAGGCATGAGACCATTTACAACGGCGACTGTGGATAATCCGGCAGCAGCGATGGGATCTGCAATTCCTGTTGCGCCCGGAGTGCTGTCAACTGCGCATCCTGACGCGCCCGCTTGGCATGATGTGCCGAGTGGCCAGATGACGTACACATTTACAGAGCTTAATCCCGATGCACAGCACTTCTTTGCGGTGCGCATGGCCAATGATGTGCAAAATGCCTTTGCGCTGACCAATGAGCGGGCAAACATGACGCCTGATTTCAGTGCAAGTGGATATGGTGCATGGGCGTTTGCAACAGATGTTGGCAGGTTTACATTAGAGGCATTTAATAATGGTACATGTGAACAAGTGCCGGATCTTGCCGGACGGATACGCATCTGGCCGCATCTTGATGGTGTCCATGCTCCTGTTCCGATGAATGCAGTGATCACTGCGCTCGATCAAGAGGGCAATGATGCCATGCAGTTTGTGACGCGCAATCGTCAGTGGATTGAGGGCGAAGGATGGCAGGACTACTATGTCAACTTTGACGTAGACAAGGATGGTTCATGGCAATATATCACATTTACAGTGACTGCCTTTGGTCAGGTCGTAGAAGTTGTGCTCATAAACAATCTCTATGAAGCAGTTGTAGACATCTTCGGTATGCAATACTTCAACAATGGTAATTCTAGCAATGTCTCACTTGCAAACTTGGGGGTAATTCGCGTCTGGATGCAACGCAACGGCATCAATGCGCTTGTGCCTTATGCGGAGCTTGAGGTTACAGCAACGCTACCCAATGGGCAAGATGCAATGGAGTTTGTCAGAATAAACCGTATCTGGAACGATCCTGAACATGTCAATCTTATTGATGTAAGAAAGGACGCTTCGTGGCAGTATATAAACTTCACGGCGACGCTCTTCGGTCAGACCGTGGAAATATTGCTCATCAACGACCTATACGTACCTGTCACCGATATATTGGGGCTGCAAGCCTTTAACAATGGCAATGATAACAATGTGTCGCTGGCAAATGCAGGGATCATCCGTATATGGACACAGTTAAACGGAGTCAATGCATTGGTTTCGTATGACGATCTTACAGTGGCGGCAACGCTGCCGGGTGGTGATTGCGCCATGGAATTTGTCCGTGTCAATAGAGTCTGGAACAATATGGATTATGTCAATCTGATTGATGTGACCAAGAACAATGCACCGTGGCAGTATATTGATCTGACCGTGACATTGGAAAGTCAGACTGTGGCGCTGCGGCTCATCAATAATACGTATTGATTTAGCGTAACGACGTATAAGCAATAATGCAAAGGGGGCTGTTGCGACAGCGCCCTTTGCAAATGATAATGCATGGTTTCGCAGTCCTTGCCATCGGCGGCAGTTATAAAATATTTCTTTACAAGTTACACTTCACTGGGTATCTGAAAACACAGGTTGGGCCTACCGGGGCATAAACGATTGCCCCGCCGCCGAGCGGAACAGCGCACTGGCGTGCTTGTTTAGGCGCGCTTTGCGCACAGCCAAG
>Ga0123355_10009562_pt1 | contig 14766 bp, 13 predicted proteins | sample TergutEmb28metaG_3_FD_89872 | JGI IMG/M metagenome (GOLD analysis project Ga0123355, IMG submission 89872) | Embiratermes neotenicus P1 segment gut microbial communities from Petit-Saut dam, French Guiana - Emb289 P1 | ecosystem: Host-associated > Arthropoda: Insects > Digestive system > Gut ...
ATCCATTTTTTTCTGTCGTAGGCCCTACTGATTTGTTAAATGAAAATTCTTCCCCTGATTGCACTGTCACTTGATTGATTGCATCTGACGCGAGTTTTATATTAATTGTTCGGCCTTTATCTGTGTTGTGGTCAAACTTGGTACTAAATGTGCCAAGCTCCTGAGTTGCACCAAGGTCAATGGCGGCTAACTCTGTAGTATCTGCATTTTGATAATTGTATGAACAAGCTGTCACAAAAATCAAAGCTAATACGATGACAAAACGATGCATAACGTGCCTCCTTATTAAAAAATAGTTTCGCTGTTAGTGTTTAACAAGCTTGCTCGAATTATGTCATGTAAAATTATGAAAAAAATTCTTAAAATTGTTGACATACGTATGAAAATTTCATATGATATATAGAAATTGTTAATAATTTCTTAATATTTGGGGAGGAAGTACAAATGAGAAGTTTTAAAAAATTATTGCTTTGTGGCTTTTTAATAATAGGAAGTTTATTTGTATTTGAAGCTGTGGCCTATGGGCAAGCTCCTGGGCAATTAGTAGCAGATCATGTAAGAGTACGGCGTACACCTAGCTTAGAATCAGATTACAATATACTATTTCAGGTAAACTACGGTGAATATGTAACAGTGCTTGATGTAGCGGGATTTTATTTTTACCGAGTGAATGTTCGTGATTATACAAATGTATACATATATCGTGAGTTTATTAGTATAGTTGAAAATAGTGTTGAATATAACTCTACAGAGTTTTTTGAACCAGAAGTTGAAATAACAGAGATTAATCAAGAAGAGTACCAACAAGAATTAGTCTCAGAAGTTGCTCCAGAAGAGGTTTTTGCAGAAACTCTTCATGAGGATGTTTTTTATGAAATTGAGTCACTTGTATGGAATGATAGTTGGACATATAGCGGACTAATACCTGCCGATATGGTAGATATGAGCGATTTTATGCCTGAAAATGCTTTGGCAGATGATGTAGTAGCTCATGCTAAAACTTTTTTAGGCACACCTTACCGCTGGGGAAGTACAGATCCATCCCGTGGTTTTGACTGTTCCGGTTTTGTATTTACAGTAATGCGTAATTTTGATGTGAATCTTAACCGAAGCTCCAGAGATATGGCGGCTAACAATGGTACTAGAGTAGATAGAAATGCAATGCAAGCTGGAGATTTAGTATTTTTTGCAACAGGCGGCGGCGGACGCGTATCTCATGTAGGAATTTATATAGGCGGTGACCGTTTTATCCATTCTGCAACAAGAGGCGGCGTTATGATTTCTGGTATGGGGGAAACTTACTGGCGCACACGATTTGTTCGCGCCAACAGAGTGCTTTAAGCTCGTTGATGATTTGGACATAAGCTTACAAAGGCAGATTTAATCACCTTTGTAAGCTTTTTTTATAGTAACAATTTTTTAACACAAACACCCTCACCTAATCCTCCCCACGCTATCTTTGACAATTATGATGATAAGCAGTAACCCCTAGTTTACCTGGCTTTAAACGTCTTTAGTGAAATCATCTACTACAACATGTAGGAGGCATATGAAAATGAAGCTATTTGCATTAATTCTTATATTTGTTATTTCTCTTGCCGTACCCATATATGCAAATGCCAACGAACCCCCATTTGAAGTACATATTTTCTATTTAGATACAGGTGGTGTTGTTTGTGCTGCATGTGCCGGTGATTACGCCTTAGAAAGGGAGCTTGTTGCTTCGATTAATTCAATTTTTCGTAACGCTATACATGAAGGGCAAATTGTATTTAGATATTACAATCTTAATCGCAATGATAATTTTGGTGTGCGCTTATCCGAAAGAGCTGATCTTCTTGGCTTAGATTTAGACTCTGCCGAGATGCCTATATTTTTAACACAGGATAACAGGTATTTCTATGGAGACGAAGCATTAACACTATTATATGAAAAAGTGAGTGAGCACCTTCTGCCTGCATTAGAAGCAGGAGAAGGCCTAATTACCCCCTTAATTACAGAGCAACAGCCCGAACCAAGGTCGACGCTTAATTTAATGATAGCATCCTTGGCCTTAATTATCTCAGGCGGCTCGATATATTACTGGCGTAAGAAGAGAGGAGAGAAGCACTCATGAATTTTAGCGGATTAAATACAAACATGGGCAATCTATTTTAACATCTAAGGCAAAAACCCGCTCCATTTCTCCCGAAAATTATACAGGCGAAATGGTAAAATAGTTCAAGTTATATTCGTATATAAGTTAATGATACTACGCTTTAGTTCAAATCAATATAAAGCCGCGTATTCATACCTATTCTTTTGCCCGCTCCTGTTGGCCCTACAATGGCAACGGTTTGGCCTGGTTTAATTGTTGCAGAAAAATTATTGATTATAATTTTATCGGGATTGTAGCCAAAGCGGACATCTTTGAAAACTACTTCGCCTTGGTGTTTGGGTATATTTGTATTTCTTATTTGAACAGGAACTTCCTCCGCTTCCTCCAAAAATTCAAACACTCTTTCCGATGCGGCGATGGTCATTTGAAACTGATCGCCTGCCACGCCTAGTTCTGATAGAGGCTGCATAAAGTTACCTATATAATAGTAAACCTGCTTTATCGTAATAGTGTAGGGTGCGCACTGTAATTCCCATTTTTTTGGCTACTTCGCCGACTGTCATATATCCTGTTGTGTTGTTGTTTTCGATTTTAGCCACCTCCTGTTAGGTCATAGTATAAAGCCTAACCTTAGGTTAGGGTCAAGGGGGTTTACAAAAATTTTTCTGAGAAATTTTGTAATTTTTTTTGCTATCACTTTTATTATAATGTATAATATTGTCGTGAGGGGGCAAGCAAATGAAAGTAGATTTACATATACATTCAAATTATTCTGATAGTTCAAATTCGCCTGAAGAAATTGCGTCAATTGCAAAAAAAAGAAATGTTGGTTTAATTTCTATATGCGATCATGGAACAATAGAGGCTTATGACAGATTATCAGTTGCTTGTAACAATAATGATATAAAATGTGTTTTAGGCATAGAAATGTCTGGCATGTGGGGAGACGAAGACATACACATGCTCGCATACAATTTTGACAGAGATAACGAGGACATGAACTTAATGATAAGCAGAGATTATCAAAACTTTCAGTGTGATTGGATTATTTATAATATGCTTAAGGACTATCCTCAAATCTCTTTAGAAGACTACAGAAAATTTGATTATCCTAGAGATGTAGGTGGCTGGAAATATATTCACTATGCAGTAGCAAAAAATATCGTCGAAACATACGAAGAAGGGAACAATACTATTTTCAGCAAATATTCAACGCCGAATCATTTATCTTACGAAACTAGTTTGCAAGATTTTTGTTCAATAACAAGACGAGCAAATGGTGTTCCTGTTTTGGCACATCCTGGGTATTTGTATGAAAGAAACCCAGACGGATTTGTAAATGTTTTAAAAGAATTAAAAGCATTTGGGATAGGGGGAGTAGAGTGCTATTATCCTTCGCACTCAAAAGAATGTACAGATATTTGCGTTGATTTCTGTAAGAAGAACGATTTGCGAATAACATGCGGCTGTGATTGTCATGGAGATTTTGATAAAAGTGAAGGTTTTTCGATAGGAGCATTAGATGTGTCCTTGGATATGCTTGATTTGAAAGGAATTGTGTAAAACCCTGGTAACACCTGGCTTTGAATGCTTTTCACCAAAGGATCAACTACAAGGTGCAGAGGGGCGGAAAAATATCTGCCCCTCTGTCTATATGCATTTTAGTCTTTAATCAGTTCGTGAAATTCTAAAATACTTCCATCTATTGTAGTAACGAAACATACTTTTGCTCCCCATTGGGATACAGCCGGTTCTGTTATCTTATCCCATCCATTACCTTTTACAAATTGATATAATTTTTCTATGCCACCTTCGTTTACTTCCATCCAACCTACCATCTCTTGTGATGGTTCGCCTTCAAACAGGTAAAAACCCCTTTGAGGATTGATGGTTTGGAATATCTCGGCAGGATAGTCATATACGCATCCGTATATGCCATCACCTTTATCATTGTACGCTATTGTTCCACCGAACCATCCTAGTACATCTCTAAACCATTCTGATGTTTTATCCATGTCTTTCGTCAAATAAGGCGGCATACTGAATGTAACATAGTAACCGCGATCGCTGTACTTTTCCATGTTGTTCATAATTATAACCCCGCTTTCTCCAAATAATTTTTTGAAGTCAAATTTTGGGTACAGGGCTAGGGAAACTCTTTCATCGCGCGCAGATGAAGGAGATATGCCAAACAATTGATGGAATGCTCGAGAAAATGCGTTTGGTGATTCGTAGCCGTATTTGAATGCGATATTGATGATTTTTTCTTCACTTGCTAATAAATCTTTTGCTGCAAGGGATAATTTTCGTTTGCGAATGTATACACCCACTGTGGTATTGGTTATAAATGAAAAAAATCGTTGATATTCCCACAGTGAATATCCGGCCTGTCTTGCTGCGTCTTTTAAATCAATTTCCTCTTGCATTCTGCTTTCTAGGTAATCAATCATTTGGTTTAGTTTGCTCTGCCACTCCAAAATCTCACCTCCTTGAAATTATTATAATTCGGCTGACTATATTATGCCTTGCTGTTTGTGTATTTTATTGTGTGGTTCGTGAAACATTACTTTACTTCAAAGGCTGTTTCAGATATAATAGAGCTAACGAGAGCCACAACGAAACCTCCGTTGCAGTCGGAGTCGGCTCATGTGAGTGTTGTTTATTATTTATCGTTTGAGTCGTCCTTATTTGCGGTAAGGGCGGCTTTATCTTTTACGCGTTTTACTATGTAATGTGCTAATGCTTTCGCAAATACTTTGACAAAGGCAATTGCTGCGTATGTTAACAAAGATAAAATTATCTCCATGTATTTACCAGGTGCGAAATTAATTTCGCGCACTTCCATTTTAGAATGAGAGTTTCAACACGAGCCAACCCCTAACGGAGGCTGGTTTTATTTTACATTAGTTTATATGGTTTTGCCAAGCTATTACATTTAAACAGCTTGACAAGCAAGAATCCTAAAGATAATATTGGAAATATCACACAAAATATTAGTTCAGGAGGTATTCCAATGGCACAAATCCAAGTTAATTTCTTTTCTAGAAGTTTATCTCGTCAAGTAACTATCAATGCTATAATCCCAGCAGATAGGTTTATCTTTCCACCAAATGCCGAAAAGCCCGCTAAACCTTTTAAAACAATGTATCTGCTGCATGGTATCTTTGGCAACTACACAGATTGGGCTTCATGCACCCGTATCCAAGAATGGGCAAGCGAAAAAAATCTTGCAGTAATTATGCCTTCAGCAGACAACTCTTTTTATGTAGATAACCCAGATAAGGGCGATATGTACGGAGAATTTATCGGCAAAGAGCTGGTAGAAATTACTCGCGACCTATTTCATCTATCTCATAAGCGAGAAGACACTTTCATTGCAGGGCTTTCTATGGGAGGCTTTGGCGCGATTCGCAATGGGCTAAAGTATAGCGAAACTTTTGGCTACATAGCAGGCTTATCCGCCGCATTAGTGCTAGATCACGCCGTAGTTTCCAATAACGACACCCCTACCCTAATCGGTAGGCGCAGTTACTTCCAATCTGTTTTTGGTGATTTGGATAAATTGCTTGCAAGCGATATAAATCCAGAAGTTTTGCTAACTTCTCTAAAACAAAGCGGTAAACCCATTCCTAAAATGTATATTTGCTGCGGCACAGAGGATAATCTGATTGAAACTAATCAAAAGCTGCATAAATTCCTCCAAGATAATGGTATTGAGCATATTTATATTGAAGATACTGGCGCACATGATTGGGATTATTGGAACTTGCATATCAAAAAGGTGCTAGACTGGCTGCCACTGTAAAGGAGAGAAAATATTGAAGAAATACCAAGGAGTAATATTCGACCTAGACGGCGTTATATGTCACACCGATTCCTTTCACTATCAAGCCTGGAAAGTACTTGCCGATAGAATGGGCATTTATTTTGATGAAATTATCAACAACAGGCAGCGTGGCGTTAGCCGTATGGAAAGCCTTGAGGTTTTGCTAGAGCGTTATGAAGGCCCGCCTTTAAGCAACGAAGAAAAAATTAATCTGGCTACAGAGAAAAATGAAGTTTACAAAAATCTTTTAATGACAATGGATGAAAGCTACTTGTCTGAAAGCGTATCACGTACCCTGCATCAACTGAGAGAAAATGGCGTAAAGCTTGCCATTGGCTCGTCTAGTAAAAATGCAGAAACTATACTTGAACGCATAGGCCTAAGTGGCTTTTTTGATGCGATTAGTGATGGCAATAACATTCAACATTCTAAGCCGCATCCGCAAGTTTTTGATTTGGCGGCTGAATATATCTCTTTACCCGCCTCAAAATGCTTAGTAATAGAAGACGCGCGCGCTGGAATAGAAGCAGCCATAGCAGGCGGCTTTGATAGTGTTGGCATGGGAGATGCCGCCGATGATGAACGCGCTACGTATAGCATTAAGGAGTTTGCAGAAATACTGCAAATCGTATTATAAGGAGGGAACTGACAATGGTAGATTTAAAAGCAAAACCGTTTTATCTTAAGGACGAGGATATCAAATGGGTTGAGGACACAATTGCAGGAATGACAGACGAAGAAAAACTCGCTCAACTATTTTGTCTAATCGCTTACAATTCAGAGCAAGAGTATCTAATGAATCTAGCAACAAATGTAAAACCTGGTGGACTTATGTGCCGCCCTATGCCGGCAGAAGAAGGCCGTGCAACTGTAGAAACTTTGCAAAAAAATTCTAAAATCCCTATGCTGATTGCGGCTAATTTAGAGCGCGGCGGCAATGGTGTTATGCAGGAGGGTACTAGTTTAGGCTCTCCATTAGCAGTGGGCGCAACTAATGATGATGAAATGGCTACAAAACTAGGAAAAGTATGCGGACGCGAAGGCTCTGCAGTGGGCGTAAACTGGTCGTTTGCCCCTATCATTGATATCGACTACAACTTCCGTAACCCAATCACAAATATACGCACATTCGGCTCAGACCCTGAACGCGTAAAGCGCATGGGTGTAAATTATGTAAAAGCTGTGCAATCAGAAGGCGTAGCTGCTTCTATCAAGCATTTCCCAGGGGATGGTGTCGACGAACGCGACCAGCATCTTGTTACATCCATTAATAGCTTAAGTTGCGAAGAATGGGACGAAACCTTCGGTGCCGCTTACAAAGCTTGCATAGATGCTGGCGCACTTACAGTAATGATAGGTCATATCATGCAGCCTGAATACTCTCGCAAGCTAGTACCAGGTATTAAAGATGAAGACATTATGCCAGCCACTTTGGCACCAGAACTTACCACTACTTTATTGAAGGAAAAACTCGGCTTCAACGGCCTAGTAGTAACAGATGCAACATCTATGGCAGGTATGACTATCCCAATGTCAAGGGAGAAAGCAGTACCTTTAACCATAGCCGCCGGCTGCGACATGTTCCTATTCACCAAAAATATGGAAGAAGACTTCGAGTACATGAGAAAAGGTATCGCTGATGGTGTAATTACTCAAGAGCGTTTACACGAAGCCTTAACAAAAATTTTGGCATTAAAAGCAGCTTTACGCTTGCATGAAAAACAATCTGACGGTACAATTTTGCCAAATCTTCAAAAAGCTAGCGAGTACAAAGAAGAACATACTGCATGGGCAAAAGAATGTGCAGACAAAGCCATCACCCTTGTTAAAGAGCAAAAAGGCGTACTGCCAATCACACCAGAAAAATACAAGAGAGTGCTGCTATATCCAATCGAATCAGAAGCCGGTTTCGCTTACAGTGTACGCGTAGGTGCCGTTCAGCTATTTGAAGAAGCCCTTCACAAAGAAGGCTTTGAAGTAGACGTATTCCTGCCATCCCAAGGTTTTGAGGGCATGATGACAGGCTTTAAAGATATGGCAGACAAATACGATTTAATGCTATACATAGCCAACATGGGAACAAGAAGCAACCAAACAACCATCCGTATAGAATGGGCAATGCCTATGGGCGCAAATGTGCCTATCTTCGTGGAGACTGTTCCAACGGTGTTTGTTTCTATAGAAAACCCGTACCATCTATTAGATGCACCACGCGTTAAAACCTTCATTAATACATATGCATCTACAGATACTATGTTAGAAACTTTAATGGATAAATTAGTTGGGCGTTCTGAATTTAAAGGGGTATCTCCTGTAGATGCATTCTGTGGAATGTGGGATACACGGCTTTAGACCGCTTTTATCAGAATCATCTACAGTGAATTCTGTATAATGTAGGGGCGACCGCCCTCGGTCGCCCGCGGACATATCGACGCATTTGCGGGCGACCGAGGGCGGTCGCCCCTACAGCATCATATCAAACCGCCTATGTCCAAATCATCTAGGGAGGAATAAAAAAATGGGGAAAACATTCAAGTTTGACGAGATCCCGGCAGTAAGCACTAAATCCGGCAAAGTTCGCGGATATTTTTATGACAAAACTTACATATTTAAGGGCATACCTTATGCTCAAGCAAAACGTTTCCAAATGCCTACACCTGTAGAGCCCTGGGAAGGAGAGTTTGAAGCGACATCTTACGGCATGGCCTGCCCCATGCTTAGACAAGATAATCCAAGAGGCGAATTGTTTGTGCCACATCGCTACTGGCCAATGGATGAAAACTGCCAAAATCTTAACATTTGGACAAAATCTTTGGAAGGTAAAAAACCTGTGATGGTATGGCTTCATGGCGGCGGCTTTTCCATGGGTTCATCTATAGAGCAAATTGCATATGATGGAGCAAATCTTTGCGATCAGGGCGACTTAGTTGTAGTCAGTATAAATCATAGGCTTAATATATTGGGATACTTTGATATGGAAGATTTCGGCGAAAAGTACAAAAACTCTGCAAACGTAGGCCATGCAGATATGGTTATGGCTTTAAAATGGGTAAACGAGAATATCGCTAACTTTGGCGGAGATCCTAATAACGTCACAATTTTTGGTCAAAGCGGCGGCGGTATGAAATGTACAGGACTAATGCAAATACCAGAAGCCGATGGCCTATTCCACAAAGCAATAATAATGAGCGGCGTATCTGATGGCAAACTGCTTAGAGGCCAGCAAGGAAGCAATAAAGAAACAGTAGAGGCCATGATGGCAGAGCTTGGCTTCGATAGAGCCGAACAATTAGAGACTGTCCCCTACTACGAACTAGCTCAGGCCTATAACAAAGTTTGCGATATTACCATGCAAGCACCTAAGGCAAATGATTGGTATCTTGGCGAACCGCTTGCATCAGGCTTTACAGAACATGCCAAAACTATCCCTTTTATGGTAGGTACAGTTTTTGGGGAATTCGCATTTGCACCACTTCCACTAGATAAAACCACTGCAACTGAAGAAGAAATTACAACAGCATTAACGGAACATTTTGGAAAACGCACTCCAGAACTAATAAAACTATACAAAGAAGCATATCCTAATAAAAGTTTAACAGATTTGTTTGCCTTGGACAGAGTATTCCGCATCCCATCAAAAGCGCTTGCAAAGCTAGCAGCAGAGCAAAGTAATGCACCTGCGTATCTCTACAACTTTACATTGGAATTTCCATTTAAGCAAAACAAAATTGCTTGGCATTGTTCAGACATCCCCTATTTTTTCCATAATGCAGATAAAGTAGAGGTTTGCAACATCCCGGATGTATCTGAAAAATTAGAAAAGCAAATTTTTGGCGCAGTTAAAGCTTTCGCTTACACAGGAAATCCTAATCACGGGGGATTACCGAATTGGCCATCAGTAAAGGTAAATGACGAAAGCACCATGATTTTTGATCGCAAATGTGAAATACTCCATAATTATGACGACGAATTAATGAAATTATTGGAAGAGATTGCACTACCTTTCACAATCGGTGGCAATGTGCAGCACTAAGATGCCGGCTTTCGTCTGTCTAAATCTTTTTAGACAAACGAAAACGATCATCAACCGATACTAACTAAATGTGACAAATTTTTTTGTCGTAAACGAGTTTTTTTTGTAACACTATTGCAACAAAAGAAATACTGTAGTATAATTGCGCTGATAAAAATCCACCTACGAGATAATTCTCTAGGGCAAATTTTTCTAGGAGGAAAATTATGAGAAAATTGCAAGTATTACTTGCGCTTATATTGGTAATTGCTTTTGTAGCAGCTTGTACAAACGGAGCACAACCAGTAGCGCCAGAACCTGAAGTTGAGGTAGAAATACCAGCAGAGCCAGAGCCTGCTGATGAAGTTGAAGACGAAGAGGAAGACTACTACGAGGAAGAGGAAGAGGAAGAAGAAAGTGAAACTGAAGAAGTAGTATTTGGCCAATTACCAGGCACACTTCCAAGAAATGAAACGTTATTCTATGGTGGATGGCAGTGGGGCACTCCAATTGGCAACAATCCGTTTGCAATTAATCCTAACAATGGCTTAGTTGTAGCCATGGCTGTTAGTGGCGGTAGAGTACTCGTTTACGAGACATTATTCATGTACAACATGTTAACAGGTGATCTTCACCCACTTTTAGCAACAGGTCAACCTGAATGGAACGGCGATATGTCCGTGCTTACAGTAAACTTTAACCCAGATGCACACTTTAACAATGGCACACCAGTAACAGCCCACGATTTAGTAGTTACATTTGATACAATGGTGTACGTTGGTCTGGGTGTTGGTTTGGAATACGCACAATTTATTAGCGAAATTGTTGCAATAGACGATCATACAGCAGAAATTCATCTAAACATGGATAACTTTAACCCCATGCGTGTTTTAGAGTTTATTGCACGTGTATATGTGCTTTCTGCAGATGATATTGAAGCTAGAATGGAATATCACGGCGGTAATATTGAAGCGTTTAGAGGAGATCCTTGGCACGAGCCTATCCACTCTGGCCCATATACGCCAATCTTCTTATCATCTCAAATGGTTGTCCTTGAAAGAGACGACAACTACTGGGGTCAAGCAGATTCTATGTGGGGAAGACTCCCCGCGCCGCGCTACATTGCACACAATATCTATGGCAGTAACGATGCCCTTCGCGCATCATTTGCTGCTGGTCAAATAGACGTTAACCAGCAGTTTATCACTAATGTTTGGGAACTATGGGAAGATGGCCTGCCAATCTCTACATTCTTAGATGAGCCTCCTTTCTATATTCCAGGTTCTATGCCTTCTATCTGGTTTAACACCACCCGTGAAGGTCTTGATAATCGCTATGTACGTCAAGCCATCGCTTTTGCTATAGACTACGAGCAAATTATCGCAGCTGCTATGAGTGGATACTCTCCTACTTTTGCAGAAGCACCAAGAAGTATAGCTATGCCTCTTGAAGGGGAGCAAATTTTTGTAGATAACGATGCACTTGCGCATCTACAATGGGCTAACCAAGATATAGATCGCGCAAACGCTTTACTCGACTATCATGGCATTATTGATAACTCGGGTAACGGAATACGCGAATGGCCTCCAGGAAACGATCTTTCCTTCACACTTATGTGCCCAATGGGTTGGAACGACTGGGAAGCTTCGTTAGAAATCGTTGCAGCAGCGGGCGCCGCTATAGGTATTAACCTTACAACTAACTTTGTCGAATCTGTTGTTTGGACAGAATCTCAACAAGTAGGAGATTTTGATATCATCATGGCAGCTCAGGCCGGAACGGCTATTTCAGCACCATGGAATCGTGCTTTCCATTCACTATTTGTAGAAGATCCTAACGCTGACAGAGTTTTCTGGGCTTTCCACCGCATGCATAATCCAGAAATTAACGAGTTAATCCTCCGAGCAGGTGCTGAAACAGATGTTAATGTACTACGCGAGTATTATACAGAAATCAGCCGCTTTATATTAGAAGAAGTACCTGTAGTTGCCCTCATGTACCGCCCAATCCTATTCCATACAGTGAATGAATCCGTATGGACAGGATTCCCAGAGTATGGCGATGGTACTAATATTCCACCAATGAACTTGGCCGAAGCATTTGGTATTGCAGGTCTTTACAATATACACCTTGTAAACCCCTAAATTTAAATTAAATACTGGCGGCTGTGGTAAGCCCACAGCCGCCATTTATATTATCTTTTTTAATGAGAGGTGATTTTGTTGCAAGGTTACAAAAAATATTACGGCAGTAAACTCGCATGGTATGCAGTTACTTTTATTATTGCCCTTGCCTTAAATTTCTTTTTGCCACGCATGATGCCTGGTGACCCTATTGCTGCCCTATTAGCAAGCGCATTAGGTGAAGGCGGCGGCGCTGATATTTCGGTTATCCAAAGGATGGAGCAAGATTTCATTGAACGCTTTGGCCTAGATAGACCTCTGCCAATGCAATTTCTTATTTATGTACGTAATGTACTAATGGGTGATTTTGGTTACTCTTTTACAATGAGGCCGGTAGGTGACATTTTAAGAGAATCGGTTATGTGGACAGTCGCCCTGCAAGTACCTGCAATTTTAGTGGGTTGGACTATTGGCAATGTTTTAGGAGCCATAGCTGCCTATATACGCAAAGGTTTTGACAAAGCTGTAATGCCCACTTTCATGTTCATAAGTAATTTGCCTGCCTTTGGTATGGCTATTGTTTTATTGTGGATATTTGCAATCAACTTAGGTGTTGCACCAGTAGGCGGTGGATTTGCTTTTGACATGGTACCGGAGCTTTCACTACCATTCATTCGCTCTTTAATTGCACATTATCAATTACCGTTTTGGACTATCGTTGTCATCACTATTGGTGGCCAAGCCATAGGAATGCGGTCTATGTCTATTTATGAGCTTAACGCCGATTATGTAAAGTATAGCCGTTTTCTTGGCATAAAAGATAGTAAAATCGTAAAATACGTGTTCCGAAATGCTATGTTGCCACAGATAACAGGTCTTTGCTTTGCACTCGGTGGCATGATAGCCGGTAATATTGTCGCAGAAACTATATTTAGCTATCCTGGTATAGGTACAACATTACTAACAGCTATTCGTAGCCAAGACTACCCGTTGATTTCTGCAAGTACATTGATTATTACAATAATGATCCTAATAGCCAACTTGGTTGTGGAGATAATCTACGGATTAGTTGACCCACGCATCAAGTCGTCTCAACAGGATACGTAAAGGAGGGTTTTTATGTTTAGACAAGTTAAACAAGCTTTTAAAAGCCCTAAATTTTTAGTTGGCTTTATAATTTTCACATCACTGCTTGTAGCGGCTATTGTTTATCCTTTATTTACTGCATTTACGCCTTTAGGCTTTTACTCAAGGCAAAGTTTTACTGCACCAGGTAGATACGTAAATATTCAAGACGTTGTAGAATCTCGTCACAGAGTTTATCTTCTAAAAGATGTAGAAGAAAATCGTGTAGCCAGTGTTTTGACTGAAGCTGACGCAGAAAGAATGATTAATCTTTTAGAAACTCATCATGGCTTTACTCCAGGCTATTTAAGTTTTGAAGATGAAGCTACATTAATTGATGCTTGGTTTGAAAATTACGATCCAGAGTATAGAATAGCTGGTATGACCAGAGCAGCCCATAATGAAAATGTACGCTTTAATCAACGCTTGCTTGTGGCGCTAAATGAGGGTGTAATACTTGCCATCCGTAACGAATATGGAGAACTTGAAGAAGATACTAGAAGTGCCTTTGCTTCTAGGGATTTTGTTAATATCAATAATGTTGTAAACGTAGTGCATTTCCCCCTTGGTACAGATAACTTTGGCCGAGATGTGTTGACACAATTGCTCGCTGCCGTTTTAGTGTCACTTAGATTAGGTATAATTGCAGGCTTAGTGGCAACTACTATTGGGCTTTCATTAGGCCTAATATCTGGGTATGTGGGTGGATTTATAGATGATGGTGTCCTATTCATCACTAACATTTTTACAGTTATTCCGGGGTTTGTTCTACTGATATTAATATCGACGGCAATTAGCCCCGATGCCCGAGGGGTTGACTTGGTAGCCCTCATAATAGGGGTAACAGCATGGCCGTGGACTTGCCGTTCAGTTCGCTCTCAAGTATTATCACTACGTAATCGCGATCATGTTAATTTATCAAAACTGTCTGGACATAGTATGCCAAAAATTATTCTAAATGACATTTTACCATATGTTGCTTCTTACGTAGTCATGGCTTTTATCCTCCAAATTTCAGGTGCTATCCTTGCGGAAGCCGGCTTATCTATGTTAGGCCTTGGCCCTTCTACTACAGAAGTTGCCACTTTAGGTTTGATGATGAGCTGGGCACAGCAGTTTTCTGCAATGCAGGCCGGTGCATGGTGGGCTTTTATACCTGTCATTTTAGGTATCGCCGCTATTACGTTCTCGTTAAATTTAATGAATACCGGTTTGGATCAGATATTCAACCCACAATTACGTGAAGGTTAAAGGAGGGATTTTATCATATGGGAAAAGTAATGCTTGAAGTAAAAGATTTAAAAACGAAATATATAACCCGCTTTAGGGAAGATGTTTACGCGGTAGACGGTGTTTCGCTTACCATAGAAGAAGGAAAATCCCTTGGAATAGCCGGGGAATCCGGTTGTGGCAAATCTACCCTTGCGCTAAGTTTGATGGGATATTATTTTGCCCCTCTTCATTATATAAGTGGTGACATTATTATAGACGGCCAAAATATCTCTGGCTTACCAGCTGACGAAGTACGCAAAAATATTTTAGGTAACGAAATAGCCTACATCCCCCAAGCCGCTATGAATGC
>Ga0123355_10009564_pt1 | contig 14765 bp, 4 predicted proteins | sample TergutEmb28metaG_3_FD_89872 | JGI IMG/M metagenome (GOLD analysis project Ga0123355, IMG submission 89872) | Embiratermes neotenicus P1 segment gut microbial communities from Petit-Saut dam, French Guiana - Emb289 P1 | ecosystem: Host-associated > Arthropoda: Insects > Digestive system > Gut ...
TCCCTGCTCCAAACCTAACCAGATATATTTACCACGCACAATCCTGCCACTGACATACTTCATTCACCTGCCTATGAAGATGGAACCGATAGTGAGTTCCGAAACGTCGGCAATTAGAACTCAAACGCCGGGGAATTACCAAAAAAGGAATAAATTACATGATTCAACACTGTTGTGTTGTTAGTAAAATGTATATATCTCCCAGTAAACAGTCATACACTATACCATATATAAGTTGATTAGGCAACTAGTTTTGGCTTATAACAAGCCATCATCCGGCCTTCTCTCTTAAGAATCATTCAATAAAAACTTACAACTACAGTTATGAAAGAGATCTTTTCCTTTACAAAGTACATCATAGGAATATATTAATGAATTATTAGTGAATAATAAAGAAAAATATTGTTTACAAAATTAAAAGCATGGGTAGGCAATAAAGTCAATAAATGGTGCATATGTTGACCATATTCATGTACAGCACAAACGTCTTCAGTTGATTCAACTTATATATCTTGAAATTTGACGTTAAAATACTCCATGAATCTTCTATAGTTATTATGGTTTTATCTTCTTCATACTGACATATTTGAATCAATGGTATATTTATGTGAGTAGAGGATTAATCCCCTTAATGTTTACATACCCATTGGAAGGTCAATATTACAGTAAACATTCCAAGACAAAGTCCAGTGTGTGTGTCATCATGTACAGCTTCCTACCGCTTTTGTAAAACAGTTTTTTAAAAAGAGTTTCTGATACAAATTTTACATATTATCCTCATACTATATTTCTGTAAATAATATTTTTCTTGTACCTTTACTAAAAATTTGTTAATATATTCCTATGACATACTTTGCAAAGGAAGAGATCACTTTCTTAACTTCAGTCGTAAGTTTTTATTGAATGGTTCTTACAAGAGAGGGCCTGATGATGGCTTGTCAGAAGCTGGAACTTACTGCCTAACTGACTTATATATGGTGTTTTGTCTGACTGTTTACAAGGAGATATACACATATACACCTGAAGATGAAGCCACTACAGTCCTTCAAAACATCCGGAACCATCTGCCCATTCACACAGTGTCACATCCCAGCAGACTTGAATCTTTAGAAACACTATTGTGACAACTCATATCTCACACTAAACTTACCTTTCCAACAAATGGCTGTCCAGATGAATTCTTTATGAAGATGTTCAATTGAAGTCCTTCATCATAAGGTGGGTATGTGCCTGACTTTTCACTGCCACTGACTCCTGGATCAATTAGTGGAATGTAATGCATCCCTAACTGTAAACAAATGTAATGTAATCACGCGTGCCGGAAAACTGTAATAATTTATATACTATTCAACTTTCATATCATATTTACTCTATCAGATTTCATTATATAAAAATAAATACAAAGTTAAAAAGGGCCTAATTATTGAACAATACAGTGCTGTAAGCTAACATGTCAATTCATTTTATTTACTGCACACCCATTTCAATCAAAGCATGCATCCAACACCACATTAAACATAACATTTAAAAGTAAATGAGGTGGTACTGTAGTTGAAGCACTCATTGCCTAGTAAATGGAGCAGGTTTACTGTGGGCTGTGCAGGATCAGGGAAGGTAGAGAGATATCTGATTATCTTTCAGAAATTCATGTTGGCAGCCTTAAAGACTGGTTTGTAAATAGTCTTCTATATTACATGGAAGATAGAATCATCGTAACTCAGGGCAATGCCAACTACCCTTTTCCAACACAGATAATTGTCCGACACCACGTTTTATATAGAATGGTTGCAAAAAAAAAAAAAAACCCTTGTACTGAGTATGACCCCACAGGAATCACAATTGATGTACATCTTCATGTTGCACCATGAGTTGCAAAAGGCTGTATGAACTAGATCAGATGGCATATGAATGTAATTACATTAACACCATTATCAAAATACAATAAAACAAACCGAAATGGGCAGAAGCAAAGGAGCACTTCACCCAATTCGACGAACTTCTGGACCATCCAATGTTGGCAGACTTATGTGAAAAGCAACTGAGACAGAAACTAAGACCCATTTTAAATAGTTTATTTAATGACACTGTTGGTAACTCAAAACTGTGTAGTGCCTAAAGACTGTATGATAACAAATAACAAACTGACCAGAGTGTGGAAGGAAGCTGTTATGGCCTAATTAAAGTAAAGACCTTTCTTTCATTGTCACATCAAGCACAGCAGTTTTATCACACAGAAAGGCAGCACCTGCTGGACCATCCTGTGACATCTACATCATTCAGGACAGCAATAAAAGTAACACACTGTACTGTCTCAACATGTGACTAGGCAGACTGAAAGGAGCCACAAAGAAACTCAGTCAAGATAGTCGGTGTCCCAGCTGAGAAAGTAACCCAGCACCTCCCAATACAAACCAGAAACATTTCTGCTCAGTCAGCTTGTTTGAATTATCTATTGTAAGAAAGTACTGAATCATAATAAGGTGGTGAAAGTGGCTGCAAGTTAATAATGAAAGTTTGTAGCTAGATATATGCCATGGTCTTGTGGGTCATGATGCTGTTACATCTGGTAGTTGGGTAGCTGCTACTAAGTAACTAATGAATTGAACCCCAACATATGAGTCCCTCACACTACAAGAAGTTCTGGCCTTACCTTATGCAATTCTTCCACAAACTCAGGTAAATTCTTGAATTTCTCTTTGTCATACGTGAAATCATTGGAACTGTTCATGTAGTCCAGATCATTCCACTGTACATCCTGTATTCAAAGTTCCATGTATAAGATACAGTTCACTCAGAGGGGAATATCAGAAATATTTACTCCTCTCATGTTGTGTGGTTTGTGAGTTACAGAGTACAAACAACAACTGCTTTGACATTCCATATCAATTATAGTAATGAGCACACATGTTTTGACACATAAAGTACCATCATCAGAACCCACCTGTCAGTCATAAAACAGTGATTTCCAATATTTTACACATCGAATACTAAAATATTCTCATCCTAAACAACCGCAAAACTTGATAAAACCACAAATCTGTCACTTTGTCTTTGGTCCTCCATCTACATATTTTGTTCTCACCTCTTTTCCTCGATCCTAACCATTCTCCACCAACATCTCCCTCTCTGTGTACATCTTAACAATGAATAACTACCAAACCTCCAAACGCACTCAGATCATTTCCAGAATTTAATCAGAGCTTCCTCACCTCTGCTTCTACCAAACCTTGGTCCCATCTTGTTTCCTCAATTCCTAACTGGACTCTGCCAACAACCAACCACCTAAATTTTCAGGGCCATCCACAATCTATGGTTCTCACTTCCCCCTCCCCATACACTGCACTGGTTTTCTCCAGGTAGCTTAATCTTCTATCCTGAACACAGATGCTAGCAAATTTTCACCCAATTATAAGGAGTCACAGATCAGAAGACAGAAACCTTCACACCAAAGTTCTGCTTCATATGAACATATAAACTCGTTACTTTAACCCTTTAGCACCTGAATTAGGTGCCCTGTGCACTATGAAATAGTCTGTGGGTTTAAATGGTTGCCCATTACTAGCACATTCTTCGCTGACAACTTTAGGTAATGACTGGTTTTCTCAGAATTACATACGTTGATTAAAGTTGTCGTTTGGAGCCAAAGGACTAATGTCTAAGTATCAAGATTTTTTTATACCTTAACTCGAACGGAAAATACCTTACTGAAAATTATTCAAATCACCTTTTACAGCTTAATCTTTGAAGATGTTTTAAGACCTTTTAATGTGGCCTAACAGAACACTGTTACTTTCATATGATAGATAAAGTACCATTAAAAAAATGCAAGCAAATATCTTACCAGTGGGATCCCTGCTTCTCGTGTCCTGCTCCAAACCTGTTTTGTGTTGTTCAGACTGTTGTAACCATACCTGAAAATCATAACAAATGTATGACTGTCAGGAAGCTCACCACCAAATGCCACCACATGTAGTCAGAATGTAAATTTCTGTATGGATATCATATTAATGTCATTTTCTAAAACTAGAATTTTAAGAATCTCCGTTATAATAAAGCAAAACTATTGACAAAGTATCTGATTAACATATAAATTAATCAATATGAATGTGAAACTGGATTCAACAATTACAAAAGGCATTGCCAGTTTCCAGAAATATTTTTGCTATTTTATGATTATTATTTTGCTTAAATTCTTTCATTGGAAGCTTGGAAACAACAAACAAAAAAAGGTACATGTTCATCAATAGGCCACCACAGTGAAAACCTGTATTTACACTTCAAAAAGGATTGATGTGGAATGGTGTACACAACCAGAAATGCAACAGCCATTAGCACAGTACTTATCTTCACCTCAACCCTAAATTGTTATGCTCAACAAATAATGCAGGTAAATATATTTGCTACAGAATGTAATTATATACAGTCCAAGATGCTGACCACTGACTGATCTGCAAAACTAAGAAACTAATTTCTTATGGTCTGTACACATTCTTTGTATTTGGGTACAAAGGATATATGCTCATAAGCTCAGACAATAATCTTGAAGGCATACTTGCAAAGATGAAATCCTAAACCCCAATATGGAGGCATGTGTGGCCTTCCAATCACTTCTGTATACTGCTGTATAACATTCTGTGGACTGGGTCCTAAGAAAATGGAAAAGTCCAGAAGCCCTCCCACAGTGCGAAATGTGATGGCTGGTGCTGGCTGAAGGATCACCTCTGGAAAATTGAATAGGATATTTCTGCTCACTTCACTTCAGTTTGTCCTTGTCACAAGTGACATAGTAAACAGCCACCTTACACACACATAAATAAATAAATAAATAAATCCTGTTTCACACGTTGAAAACAAATGTCTGGCTTACCCATAGCATTGCTATTGAGAAGAAAGACACCATGGCTGTTTCCACTCTGCTCCATTATTAGATAGAAAGGGTGACTGCCATACAGGTTTGTCTGAGGAACAACGAATACAGGATAAATACTAATAAAAGTTAAGCATTTCAAAACTACGAACAATAAAATATTTTGAGATTGTGGGAGAAAATACTAAAGAGATATGCAACATATCAACCTAAGAGACTGCTAAGAATCAACCAATCGATAGAGCTATTGGTGCTTCCCTGCTAGCCTGAAAATAAAACAAGTAAAAATTTCCAACATGACACATCACTTCGTATCACATAGTCTGACAATAAAAAAAAGTAACAATTTAGAACTGCTTTTAATATACATTCATCAATATGTTACTGTCATACGTGCTTGGAGTTCCAGTGGATCATCTACAGTTTCCTGTCAATGCTAGAGGCGTTGTTCTTTGTTAATAGTCTTTTGTCATAGCAGTAATATTCCCCTCAAGCTAGAACTTCTGAGTATGAAGCCTTGGTACAATGGTAAGTGAGAACCAAAGTTATCAGAAGAAACCTACCCCAGTACCACCTTTCCTACCAAAATCCTACATGAGCTACCCTGCAAGTGAACCTGTGCCTCCATTATCTGACGCTGACTATGCACCGAATGAATTTCAGTTAGCTGGATAATCAGTAAAGAATAATGATTCAGCACTAAAGGACCAGACATAACAGTTTCAACATGAATGGTCATTCTGATAGAGTGAGAGTGAAGTGTATAAATAAATGCAATTTGTAATGCAGTTGTGGGAGAACTATACGCTACAGTCCTTTAACTTACATCTTCTTTAGGTACATGATCATGGTTGAACATTGTGAACCTTTGCCAGTGTGTGGAGAGAAGCAGTGATGATCTGTGTTCTCCAAGGCCATATATGTAGCTGGAGGGCAGAAGAGCTGATAACTGTAAGAACTGGTCGGCAAATACAAGCGCGCCCACGTCCTGAGCATCAAAACTGAAAACATAAAAGTACCCTCTAAATAATAATATGGTACCATATGTGGCAATTTTGTCATGCAATTTAGTGTTCCAACATTTTGAGCATCAAAATTGCAAACCTGTGGACCAATTGAAGGGTGTAGTTTACTTGAACAGTTTACATGTTTTGGGGTTGACAGCTACAACAACAGGACATACGCGTGGAAATTTCCAGCATACCATGAATTTTTGGCATCATGTGGCTCAGTTATGCATGCAAATTATTGCAAAGTAGTTTCAGCAAATGTGTAAACATTTTTTCAAATTAAGATGCTATCATACTGAAAAATGATAAATTTACTAAATAAATGAACTAAAATATGTTACACACCCATAACTGCCCATCTCACAACCAAAGCAGTTGCAACCTCATGTCTACAAGAACTTAGTGGCAAGAATTTAAGAGTAGAGCATGACACCTATGTTTACTGTATGTAACTAACAATCACAATATAAAGAATTTTAAAAATTGACACTGCACACTTGAGAAAAGTCACAACAAATAACTTCTTGCAGGAATATCACTGAATGACAGCTTACATTGTCACATTATCACTCTTCCTCACAACTTTAAAGCCTGTTTTGGTCTTGTCAAGTTGCACTTGATAATCCATGGTGGATACTCTATGCTCCATTACTGGAACCTCCGGATATGGAGGCTCAAAGCGGCTGTGAAGTGGATCTACAATCTGCAGCACAAAATTTGAATATCAATACTAAGATACATTCTTCAAATTCCTGTGTTTTGCCAAACCACAGCTAAAACAAAGGTGTCTTAAGAATGGCCCTGGTTTGGACATAACTCTTCAAAGGCAGAGTCCATCTTACAATCAGGGCTGGCCTTAGGAAAGAGGTGCCCTAGGCAAATAAAACTTAAATATATATAATTTGTTGTGCTGTTTGCAATTCACTTAGTCAAACAAGAAAGTATAATCAACCCAGATACAGTGTCACCCTCATATACCACCCATTACAGTCTGTAAACAGAAATTCACTATTATTATAACATTGGAGGAGCTCGATATAGTGCAGCCCACACTGGCTGCCATCTGCCAAATACTTTGGTGATAAAACTACCATGTTACAAAAGTAGTTTAAAAATGCAGAGTAGAGAAATGAGATTTCTGCCCAGTGAGACATCACTGATCAGTTGCTACTGTCTGTTCAAAAATATTTACAGTTTACACACTACAGAAGTCTCTTTTTTACTGTTCTAGTGGCCAATGTATTTGGCACAGGTGATTCTCATTTACTTGCTACATATTAAGACAAGTACCAACATCATAAGCCTGGCCTCCTATTGCTTCCTATTTGACCTAGTTCCTCACTGCTGCAAGTTTCAAGTTATCACACCAAGACTGTACAGATGACAGTCTGGAGCATTTCAAAATCACAGAGTATACCAAGGCAATGACATGGCTGTTAGGCCAGTGTCAGAAAAATGTAACGTTACAATACAGCTTTTAGTTATCATCTCTCTTATTTCACTAGTAAAGTATAGGGAAAAGGGCAGTATTGATTCTGAGTGACAAGAAAGAGGTCTGTATTTCTGAAGACAAACTTCAGCTGAATAGAGCTAATCATTTTTCCTTATTATGGGACAAACCTATCAATCAAAAATGTATAGGTGGTATGCTCAGTGAAAAGAAACAGTGGTAAAATCTAGCAAGTGCTAATACAAAAAAGGTACAATGTGTAAAACATGAAAACCTGGAGGAAGCATTTGTGTTATGGAAGGGGCAGTTAAATGTTAAAAATGGTACAGCAAAAAATAAGGTTACTGAGGAAGAAGCAAAGATATATTTGCAAGTACTGTATTCTCTGTATTAAATGTTCTAATATGCTCTTATTTTATAATGAAGATGCTTTTATAACTTTAATAATTTTGTGGGTTTACAATAGTAATGGTACTTCAATTTATTGCCACCCTTCATACAATGCAATGTACTGCGATGAACAATCACTGGTGCTGTATCATGAGTTGAATGCAATTTTAATGCATGAGAAGTCATAAGCTACACAAAAACAGACGATTCCACGGAGAAAGATAAAGGTTACCCTGTAACATGCCAAGCAGACACTGAGGGGAGGTACAATACAAGTGTAGATCTACCTATACACAACCTTGACACTAGAATGGGATGGGTGGTCAATGCCACACCCTGACCACTTTACCACCAGAGAAGAGACTGAGTACCCAATGTATACAGGAGGCACAGTAGGCCTTGGGGCTGCTCAGAATGGGTACAAAAAATCTCAATGCCACCGTGGTCCAAACCCCAGACCAAAGGAAATTAAACACAACTTCCAGCCATACAACAGACAATACCCATACTTCAGGATTCATCTTAATTTATGAAATGAAATTTGTTGTAATTTTGGTGCAAGAAAAGAGAATATCTGCAAAGGTGCAAGCATACACACTCATTTTTTTTTTATTATTACTGGTTATTCTCTTTAATTTATAAAATATCCTCAACTAAAAATGAGGTTATTTAAGCAAGGTGACAACTTTATGGCATTTTAAAAGATTATAAGATTAAAGTAGGAGGCCTTAGCTAGCCCATTTATTTGTTCAGTGCAGAGTAATATTTAGCCTACCTTTATTCGAAGTCGCTGTTCTGTTTCATATCTGATGTCCATCCTAATCACTGTTACATCACCAGGATATGGTGATTTGAATGTTCTCTGAAGGAATGAAACTGAACCAGATAGTGTTTCAGTTATGTTGATGAATTTATAGCCACCATACGCAGCAGGATAGAAGCAATATGGTACATTCAGTGGAGAGAGCTGTGACCTGTTGTTTCCAATAGCCTCTGTATACAATGGTTTCTTCTTTTTGGGGACCCAACAACATCCTCTTGCTTTGCAATTTGACTCACTTGCACCATCTTCTGGGTGACAATCAAACTTGAATGCATCTGACATTTGTGCACACTGTTCGGATGAAGCACTCATTGGTGGATGAACGATGTGGTCAGGAATCACACTGTTACTGTGTCCACCCCCTTCAGCAACTTGTTTCATTACATTATGAAAAACTAGTATATTTTCCTTTACTTGTATGAATTCTTTTCTTGGGTTAGAGTGGCTATGATCTGTCACAACATGCCTAAATTCATCAGGTGGACTCTGAGAATTCAGATGGTGAAAGAAATGTGACAGATTTATAATAGGGATAAGCATGAACAGCAAGATTACCAGTAACAATATTATAAATGTTGTTATATTGGGACGAGGGCATTTTGATGCATCAGGAGTAAGATTCGTTGTTGAAGAACAATGTTCACTCAGCCTGTTAAATTCAGGTCCCGATGTTACTTTTATCACAGTGTTACCTTCATTTATTTTATGTTCATTAAAACTTGATTCAATTGGCTGGTTGTCATCTGACTTGACACTACCAAGATTCGCTATTCTTCTAAGAATACTTTTTATTGACCCTTGCATTCTCGCTGTGTTCATTTCCACTTGCTGACAATGGACATTTATCTTGAGTACCGAGTAACCATTATGGCAACGACTAATCTGCCTGTGTTTAATGTAAACACGACTCAAGCTTCATGCCCCTTTCTCCTGTACAATCGAATCAAAATTATCGAATTATTGGATTCTGGCAAAATACCGAATAAATATTAAAACAGAAGAAACGTGCCTAGCACCACGAATCATCTACAATGCCTCGTTGTGCATAACACAAAACATACGAAATCTGCTCAATACAAACGCAGAACGGCATAAGAACACTGGTGATTCTTCCAGTACTTTCAGTTTCTTTGTTTTGAACCTTTTACCTCATTTGTTATTCATCAAAGTAACTGCAATGGTTACACGTCTCGGTTAGCAAACATCATAATTATTTTGATTAATAACAGCTGTTGTAATCAGATGAAAGGAATTAAAGAAAATGAAACCGCAATAAAAAACAACGGCACGTAATAGATAAGATTACATTCCTACCACTGTGCTTGCTTCTGTCACTAACAACTCTTTCACGCCCGAATCCAATCGCCGTACTAAACTCCGCGATTAAAACAGGTCATATGCGATAAAAGATCATCTAGTCTGATCCATGACCTACAGATGAACATCAACACGAGGTTGGTGCTGCATGGTTGGTGGGACTGAAATATGGATGCCGGTACAAACAGCGCTACGAGTGGAAAGCCTGGTAAGTACACATGGATGACAAGGCAGGGGTGGTGATGTGGTTATTACAGTTGAGGAAATGTCTGAAAGAAGTTCTGGTGTTTGTAAGCCATGGTACGACGTGAAGGGAAGACAAGAGAAGAGTGTGAGTTTGTTGTAGATATTTATCCATTCGTGCAGGGACTAAAGTGCTATTCGAGGTAAACAGAGATGGATGCCAACGGAAATGGCAAGCGCGCTATGCCAAAGTTAGTAGACATATTTAGTCGCCAAAGGCAAGATTCTGACAGTGGAGTAGAATGCCCGGATTTGGATTTTATATATGATGATGCCGATTCTCTAGTCAATGAGGTGGCAGAGCTCTACAGTTATACAGAACAACCGGAGTTCCAGTTAAATGTCAAAGCATTTGAAGATCAAATGAAGGAATGGAAACTCAGCCCGTTTTGGTTAAAGTTTTCGGACAGTAAACAAAGGTCAGTTGTAATGAAGCTCATGGACCAGCTAGAAGTGTCTAATAAAGCCATCAGAATGAAAGCTGCCCGTTGTGTGTTGTACTTGGCCCAGGGTTGTTGGGCAGAATTGCAGTCGGACGCGGAGCAACAGATGTGGACTCGTAAAAATGTCATGTTGTTGTATGAAAGTGGAGTCTTCAGTGCCTTCATAGAACTTTTAAACATTGAGATAGAGAATAGTTCTGCAGCATCAACAGCCTTAAGAAAACTTGCAGTAAGCTTGGCTGATTCAACAGATCTAAGAATAATACTCAGTGTTCTGTATATCATGATGGAAGTAATTCAGACTGTGAGAGATGATGATAGAGATGAAATAAAGAACTATCGTGAGGCCTTTAAAAGTGATTTAGCAAACGTGGTTGGAGATGAACTGTTGGTAGTGAAACTGTTAGGAATGGTAACACGTTTCTGCAGTGGGTCAGCACCACATTTTCCTATGAAGAAGGTTCTTCTTTTGCTTTGGAAGACCATACTGACATCCTTGGGTGGGATGGATACTTTGCGGCAACTAAAGCATACATATCGGGAACAAGCAGGGTTGAGCATGACCCAAGATACAATGGAAGTAGCCCGGACAATGAGAGCCTCATCACCTCCAGCCAGTGCAGCAGATTTGCTTGAAGCTCAAAACCAGAAGAGGAACAATAGACCATTCAGGCGAAGCCTTATTAAACAGAGTTCCTTAGATGAAACAATGGGAATGGACTATGAGCCAACAGACCAGACTGATGAGGAGGTTAGAGAGTTTGAGGAGCGACAGGCAATGGAAGAAGCAGGAGAGATACCACAGCCTCCTAGCCCTCGTCCAAGTACTCCAGCCCCTAGTAAAGGAAAAGGCCTACCTTGGACTCCAAAGGCACGTCAGAAAGATCTTGACCAGTTCCTTGAAAGTACAAGAGTAAAATTTGTTGGCTTCCCACTACAGGGAGATAGAGTTTCTTTGGCTGGACTGCCACAGCCCATTCATGAGGGAGTGGAAGTGTTGAAACACAATATGTACACATCTTTGGCTGAAGTACAGATTCAAAAAGAGGAAGATATAGCAAGAAATCCCATCTCAACACCAGAGGTGAATGTACCTCAGACACCAACAGAAGTGCTCTACCAGGCAATGTTGCCCAACTTGCCTCAATATATGATTGCATTACTAAAGATTCTGCTTGCAGCTGCTCCAACATCAAAGGCAAAAACTGATTCTATCAATATTATGGCAGATGTTCTTCCAGAAGAAATGCCAATGACAGTTTTACAGTCTATGAAGTTAGGAATTGATGTAAACAGGCATAAGGAAATTATTGTGAAGGCAGTCTCAGCAATTCTTTTGCTTTTATTGAAACACTTCAAATTGAATCATATTTACCAATTTGAATTTATGTCTCAGCATTTAGTATTTGCAAACTGTATCCCATTAGTTCTCAAGTTTTTTAATCAGAATATTATGGCATATGTTGGAGCAAAGAATACCATCCCAATTCTTGATTTCCCATCATGCATTATTGGGGACCAGCCAGAACTGACAGCAGAAAGTCTGGAAATAGGTGACAATCAACAGTATTCATGGAGAAACATTTTCTCTTGTATAAATCTTCTGCGGATCTTGAACAAGCTCACAAAATGGAAACACTCGCGCATAATGATGTTGGTGGTGTTTAAATCAGCACCAATTCTCAAACGTACTCTAAAAGTGCGCCATGCCATGATGCAGCTGTATGTATTGAAACTGCTGAAGATGCAGACCAAGTATCTTGGCCGGCAGTGGAGAAAATCTAATATGAAAACAATGAGTGCCATATATCAGAAAGTTCGACATCGCCTAAATGATGACTGGGCATACGGTAATGACCTGGATGCAAGGCCGTGGGATTTCCAGGTGAGTTTTTGTTAAATGGAAGATGCAGATTGGCGGAAAATGGCCCTCACGTTACTGCTGATGGTGTTTATGGTGATACCTTGTGTATATACTATTTGTTTTGTCTCCATTTCTGTGGGAAGCAGGGCTGTCATTGATTAATGCATTTTATTTCATAAGTTCCAGAATTATGCAAGTAGCATTAAAATTGGTTCTAATTTAAATTGTATCATTTTGTGAAAGTTTTTTCACCCACCAACAGGTGTGTGTGTATATATTATTATATTGTATGTCTCTGGACACCAAAGTAACGTAACATTCTTCTATCAGCATACTAAAAAGTTGTTCTTTACATGCAGTGTAATGATAACTTCGTTATGTTTTTGTTAGTGCTGTGGATCAAGGTTATGTGTGACATGCATTGTGGAGATTCCCAGTTGAAATTCAGAATGATGCAAGAACTGTCCTGACAGGTTATGCATGATTTTACACTGCTCTGTGTTAGTCTCTTGAAAGTCAAAACCCTCCTTCCTATATCAGCATTCTTGTACCTCAAGTTGGTGGCAGTAACTTTTTACAAAATGTTGGTATATGGTATCTAACTACATGGCATCTCATCTTATTGTACTGAAATACATGTCCAGTCCTTACATTTGGTGCAACAGTAGTATGGGAGTCAGTGTAGGCTTACTAAGGAACCTGTAGATAGAGCTCATTGTTACCATATAGCATTATATTTCACAGGCTATTATTGTGTGAATTCTTTTACTCCAGATAAACTTTGCAAGTGACTGGCAAATGACACTCTTGTGTAAATTATATTGAGATCTGTTCTTGTGGAATGTGGGACCAAATGATTGGGTGCCCAACATTTTGAGATTACTAAGTTGTCTCTGCATCGGGCACCAATCGCCCAGTACTGCTACTCCACATTCCAGAAGAATGGAGACCTTAACTACACTTCTGTGAAAGTCTAAAAACTCGCATTAGTTGTATTGTTTGTGCGCATCACATTCATTATTTTATTACTGTATTTTTTTTTGCTTACAAAAAGTCAGATGTTATAATTTATGCTTCATAATAATTGAGGTGATTTGAAGGGTTTCAGATGTGTTTGGAAGAAATCTAATTGTGTGTAATGTATTTGTATATCATCTCATTCCACTGAACTTGGTGCATAGATGTTTCGTGGCTGTCAGTGGCAGGTATTCCTAGATCAAGAAATTACAGTGATTTCAGGATAGGCAAAGCATGTTTAAGGATTGCTGCTTTTGATGCCAGAGTGGTACGTATCTGTGGATGATCTGTGAAAGCTAAGCTTAAGGGAGGCACCTGATATATGATAGCAATCACGTTGTGCTGTGTAAAATTTGATTATTAAATGAGCACGTACATTTCATGGCCACATATATTTCAAGGCCTTTGGTTTGGGCATTTTAACTCCTGTAAATTTTTGTTGATTTGGTAGTTCCCCATCTTTTTATGTCCAGTCAGTAACTACTTTCACCCTTTGAAGCTTTTATAGATTAGGTCCTTTGACCTGGTCAGTTCAAAATTATGTTTTGAAAGTGAATTCCTTCAGACATTTGGAAATTAGTGTAGTCTCTGCCTTCCTTGTTTAATAATGAAAAATATATATGTCGAAATAATATTTAAATCATTTGAATGTGTCTTTTGCTTTATCGCAGGCAGAGGAGTGTGCATTGAGAGCCTGTGTGGACCGTTTCAATAACCGTCGTTACAGTGGCAGCAGTAAGGACCCTGACTTTGAGCCATCAGACCATTGTATTACTAGTGTCTTGGGACAGCCCTTTGAGCTGACTGATTACTTCAAACAGCATTATGAAGTGTGGCTTCAACATGAAGTCTTTCAGACATCATTTGGTGATTTCTATTGACAATTCTCACTTGCAGAACGCAGCTCCGGGTCTTATTGAAATGCCTACTGATATAAATTTGTAGTTTGTTAACCTCTAGATTGTCATTACTGTTACCCAAATTCAATAAAAAATCTTAATTCCCCCCCACAAACAATGTACCTGTGCAACTAGTAACCATTTTTAACATCAGAATCATTCATATAGTAAATATCTGTTATTTTGTTCTGAATTGTCTGTAAGAGTTGCCCGCAGTTTGAATTTACTAAGTTGTGCTGTACCACTTGAGTTTCTGGTTATTGGTAAGATAAATATGACACAAAATTGAAACATGTTGATTGGTACATAAATAGTATAAGTAGACATGCAAATGACTCGCCTGAAATTTTTTTTTTTTTTTTTTTTTTTTTTCGATTTTCAAGAAATGGTTTAATATTAAAAAATTTTTATTTTTTAATTTTTTAAAAATTTAATTTTTAAA
>Ga0123355_10009565_pt1 | contig 14764 bp, 7 predicted proteins | sample TergutEmb28metaG_3_FD_89872 | JGI IMG/M metagenome (GOLD analysis project Ga0123355, IMG submission 89872) | Embiratermes neotenicus P1 segment gut microbial communities from Petit-Saut dam, French Guiana - Emb289 P1 | ecosystem: Host-associated > Arthropoda: Insects > Digestive system > Gut ...
GCTGAGTGGACCCCGTTCCAGACCCACTGCTACTCAGAAAATCTGGTAGCGCCGGGGATCGAACCCGGGACCTCTGTATCTGTAGCCAGAAACTCTGACCACTAGACCACAGAGGCGGTCTTTCTCTATCTGCATTAGAGTTCTTTAAATATTATGCGAATTTCCACGATGTTGGGTATTTGTAGTTCACACAGAAGTTTTGAAAAAAAAAAATTAAATCTTATCTGTATTTGCCAAGTTAAAGCTTTGCACGACATTTAACATTAAATTATCCTAAAGGTGCTTAATACGAGTTACAAATACCTGCTCTTTGGCACGAATATTGAACTTGATATTTTATATTCGTGGGCCGGGTAGCTCAGACGGTATAACGACTGGCTACGGGCTGAACGGTTCGGGGATCGAATCCCGGTAGGGACGAGATTTTTCGCACCTGTCCAGACCGGCTCTAGGGCCCATCCAGCCTCTTGTACAATAGGTACCGGGTCTTTCCCGGGGGTAAAGAGCGGCCGAGGCGTGACACTGACCCCTCACCACTTTCCAGTGTCGTGGTCAAGAAAAAGTAGAGCTACACCTCTACTGCCCCTATGGGCCGTACGGCCTGTGCAGAGCCTCAGTGCCTGCACAAGGGTACACTTTACTTTTTTTTAAATTTGTATGACGATGGACACAGATTTGCAAGTGTTGTAGGAAGCAGCCGCGATACGTATTTGGAACTAACAGAGTGGGAAAAAACTGACTAAAAAGAGCTACATAATTTGTACTGTTTTCCAGATATTACTGGGTTGATGAGGATGAGACGAAGACAAGTAATACGCACGCAAGAAACGATAGTAGTAATCGATAAACCTGGAAAATAGGCCAAAATTAGAAAACACTATTAATTTGAACCTTATATTCGTCGGGAAAAAAATGTGGACTGGGTCAAATTTTGTCAGATTTGTGACCTGTGATGTGTTTCGGTGATTAAGTTAATGAACATTCGATTTCCCTTTAAGGTGGAAAATTTCTCGATTGCCAGATCGACATCCAACTTCTCAAGAAAGCCTCGCTGCATGCAGCTAGATTTGTAGAGACAGAACGACATATTTTCATAGAAGCCCAGCCACAAGTTTCGGAGAATTGCCCACGCTTCCTTACCACGGGGGAAAATGTCAAATGTAATCAAAAAGACATATTAGCAGGCTCTCTATAAGTCTGTAGATTTACTGGTTACGTGACATTTCATTTTGTAGAAAAAAAATCACCGAATCTCTCGCTAGAATGTATTTTGAAGTTCAAGTAACGGTACAGACAACTCGCAGAATATTTGTACAGCCTGCACGTTACGTGTGCAAAGGTGAAAGTGATTCGAATTTAAACCCAGGAACAAAAGATGTATCTGTGAAACACGAGGTTTGGAACGCAGCCAATGCAAGTCTTGTGTTTGAAGACGGCACAGAACAATGCGCAGCGTGCTTTGTCTGCACGCTTTGGAGCCGGAGGTCCAGATACATAGCAGAGTTTAGTTTAAAAATTTCCCGCTAAAATAATTCCTTATTCTAATTCAGGGAGACAGACGAAAAAAAAGAAAGATATAGGTAAAACGAAGAGAAAAACGAGACACAGACTAAAAGATAAAACAACTGGAAGAAAATAAACAGAAAACCAAGAGAAAGAAAAATAAACAAAAAAAATTTACCACATAAAACAGCCAAGTTGTTTTATTAAAGAAGTTTCTTTCTTTTCAAAAGACTGGATATTGAAATACATAAGCTTTACTAAGTTGCAAATGCAAAAACATATTTCCTTTTAGGGAAAAGGAAACTTAAATACTGGTAAAACAAGCCTCATCTCTAACAGAGTACCGCAAACACTACAAGTTTCAGAGAGTTTATTAATCATGACACTCTATTATATGCAGGAGTAAATAAGTGCCGGTACGCACAGGTGAGTACCAATGAAAAAAGGTTATGAAGAGAGGTATGAGAAAGTAGGGGTTTACAAAATAAACAAGAAATTAGTAACGTTTTTTCTCCTAAAATTCTTACAACAAAGTAATAATCGCAACTGCTCTAAAATAATTCGAATTATTATTAATTAAACATTGTAACTTGTAGCTATATCCTCTTTAAAATAAGTATGCACAAGAGGAACGCTACATTTTCTTCAGACAGGAGGAAAACAAATGTTTCGTGTTCCTTTTATGTATTGGTATTACTTCCAACATGACGCAAGTTGAATAAATGGATATAAAGTGGGTTGGTCTACATAAATTCCGTACTTAAAATGGAAGTTCACTTTCTTCTGACATGTACAGTAGGTGTAGGTTGTGTAGTCCTGTACAGAGGCACCAACTTTCCGCAGGAATGTCTGCCTCGTCTGCCTCCGGACCCTGCGGGTTGCGGCAGCACATATTTTCAACATACCGGCACCTTTATGTCACGCCTCATGTCGTCACGGTCTACACCACAATAGTCTGCACATGAATTGCCACCAGGACCTCAAATCGCACACATAAATTATTATGAGCTAGGTACATCCCGTCCAACGGCAAGAACGGGACGTTGGTCTTGATGTAACCGCGTTTCAAATTGTTTGCAGCAGAATGCAGGAGTTCTAGGTCGATCAGACCGCAAGTGAACGTGGAGCGATGTGTCGAAAGAAGTCTGTCTTGCCTTAGCGTCAACCAGAGGTGGTAAGACTGTTGTGTGAAGAAATAGAAATACGTAGAATTGCATAACTTGGTTTGTACGGACGAAAGCTCTAGAAGAAACCCAGTAATAGTTCCATGACTTCTATCCCAACAGTCTGGTCTTATTTCAACATCATTTGCACCAGTTCTTTCGACATCATCTGCACCATTTATTTTGACATCATTTTCGCCACTTCCACTATTGCTGTGGTCGTAGTTACCTCGTCAGAGGAAACGTCAGAAAATAAAGTGGCATTAGGTATGTGAGATATGATGTTCCCAAAGGGGTGCGTACGAGGATTCCAGTATTCTGGGATACGACACCATGAAAATTGGCATAGACTACAGGTAAAAGAGCTTCGGAGGACCTTCCTGCCTCCATCTTCAGGGCGCTTTAAAGCGTAGTCCTTCACATAGACGGTGCAGCTTCAAACTGTTTTTTACAAGAACACAAAAACAAAGTTTCTATGGAAACGTCGTGAGAACGACATAATATAGGCACACAGACAAACACAAAATGTATCTGATAAGCTTCCATATTATAGTGACGTGAACCGATACACAAATAATGGTATATTAAGTAAAAGTAAAAGTAAAGTGAACCCTCGTACAGACACTGAGGCTCTGTACAGGCCCTACGGCCCATAGGGGGAGTAGAGGTATAGCTCTACTCTTTCTTGACCACGGCACTAGAAAGGGGTGAGGGGTCAACGTCACGCCCCGGCCGCTCTTTACCTCCGGGAAAGATCCGGTACCCACTGTACAGGAGACTGGGTGGGCCCCAGGGCCGGTCTGGACAGGTGTTCAAAATCTCGCCCCTACCGGGTTACGTCCAGCCCGTAGCCAGTCGCTATACCGACTACGCTACCCGGCCCACATTATATTAAGTGGTAAACATAAATTTATTCCTGTTCAAGACATGAAGCTACATGGAGAGGTGAAGTTACAGCTCCACTCATTATCTTTGTCACAAGGTAAAGCCAGTGGCCAGTCTTACGCCCCGACCATCTTAGCTCCGGAGAAAGAGCCTCTAGATTCCACAGAATAGGAAATTACGTGAGGCCCCAGAACCGGTCTGGGTGCTTTGAAGAAAGAAAGGGTCCCTCTCCCCTCATGGGAATCAAAACACGATCAACTTTAGTTAATGTACCTGAAGATCTTATTGCTCTTCTGCTTAATTGTCGCCACGTGGCTTCGAGTTTCGTCACGTGCCGAAGAAAAGTCAAATTACTTCAAGAATAATTCGTGTACGAAATTTATGGTACGGATAATTTATACTGATAACCAAATTACTTTATCCATAAACACTTTCTTTCGAATTTTTGTGAAAGCCGTATACGCCACTTTTTAAGAGATAAAAAATATTAATAGTGACTTAGCACTAAACGTTTGTGCAGATATATAGATATTATGAAGGATTGCTTTTGACGTTCAGGACGGTGCATCATGATAATTTCTTATAATAAACCCAACCAGATGCACTAATTTCTGAAATTTATTTTTGGAATAAAACTCTACATGTTTCAGGCAGTTCCTCTGTCTGTCATCAGGAGTTTTTTTACTATACACACAATAATGGTATATGTCATACAAGTTTGCTGGCAGCTTGCGAGCAGGATCAGGACGGAACTCGTTCTCTCCTGATCCTGCTCGCAAGATGTAACTCTAACTGTAACCTGTATGGCATATACCATTGCTGTGTGTACAGTGGAAAACTCCTGATGATTGACAGAGGAACTGTCCGAAACATGTAGAGTTATATTCCAAAAATAAATTTGAGAAATTAGTGCATCTAGGTGGTTTTATTATAAGCATTTATTATAAGAAGGACTGAATTCAGAAGACCTTGTTGCTGTAGGGGGATACGACGTTTATTTTAACTTATTAAAGTATTAACGAATACTTTCCAATTTCAGTGGCACTTTTCTATATTACTGTGTTATACATGACGTTACTTTCACAAATCATCATTCGGGTAATGAAGTTCGTGTCTTACTCCAGCGTTAACATCACGTACGTACTTCTTACTTACTTACTTTACTTACTTACTTACTTACTTACTTACTTAATTACCAAAAGTGATATGGACGATAAAGTTAGAGACATATTTGTTATTAAATTGTTCCTGTACTAGCATACAATGGCCTTTATATAATAATAACAATGAGAAAAATGGAGTGGTATAAAACAATGAAACCCCGACGTATATGTGTATCAAATTAACATACGAACATAAACAGCAATGACGTGTGAAATAAATGATAGGAGTGGGCCTACCAATTGTTCTGTCGAGAAATGTTAATGCGCCGAAAACCTACTCTAGATTTTGAAACTTCTGTACTTAAAGGAAAGTATCTATATAAAAAAAAAAGATAGGCAATGTACGTATAACGCAATACTGAGTCGCGTTCTCGTAACCATTGTTACCGTGGAAAAGCAATAAGGATTACGTATTCCGAATGTGTGTTTGTAGCCTTAGTTATCCATAATGCGAAGCGCATGCGCCATATTGTCTTCTGTGGCCTGTCCGGCTCTACCATATCTTTCCATGTTATCTAATAAACGACTCGATTTTCCTACAAAAGTGATTGAGAAATTTTGTTTTGATTTTCTCTACAGTTTTGTCTCAAATATTTTTCATTCTGAGACGACTTCAGCTGGATATGATCATAAACGGACATAGATCTTCATGTAACTTACCAGTTATAGTCTCAGATTTTAATGAACCTTGAATTTTCTCAATAGATTTTCGAACAATTTTGAAATATCAAGTTTCATGAAAATTCTTCCAGTGGAAGCCAATTTGTTCAGGGCGAGTAGACTACTAGACATGACGAAACTAATTACCGCTTTTCGCAGTCTTGTGAAAGCACCTAATGAAGGAGTACGAATGTTTGGAACATGCCTAGTTGTCCGCAAATATCCGTGTTCAGTAATACCTGACATCATTCACTATTAATTTGGGAAAATCTGTAATTGTGTATCAACTAATGAAGTACAGAAGGGAAAACAAACATAACAATAACACCATGATACCTGAAATGCCGATTGGGTGATATTCACTCATGTTTCATATTCATAGAATCCGGAATTAGAATTTTGGCTGTGAGAAGTGAGAATGCTCGTGGCTTTCCTAAGCCATTCCATAGAAATTCTGGACTAACACCTTGAAAAAGAACAACACGTTTTCCTTTCAGATCCTCTCCAATTAATCAGCCGCATTCATTTTCTCGTTCGTTGACACATAAATTTTACAACTGAAAAAAAAATTCTTTAAATACATTAAGGAACAAATGATAATCTGCAGAAGCCGACAGACTGCAGTGTGTGTGTCATGGGGGTGGAGTGAAAACTGAGCAAGCCCAGCCAGAAGAGAGTTGTAGCTGCTATGTAGGTCAGCGGGGCGGTGCTGTATAAAACAAGTTGTGTGTGCCCGCCCGCCACTCAAAAGACAGAGAGTGTGCAGTGAGTGGGGTAGCCGTCAGCAGCGACCACTCTCACTTTAGCTGTAGTTAGGGTGGTGTGTGTTTGGTGTGTGTTTTATTTTTATGGATCATTAGTGCTTTGGAACGAAGACAATTGCCTAATTAAAATCGTGGACTTTAACACCAGTAACAGAAATTGACTGCGTTGAATCAAGATGGGAACATTAAGGTAATTAATTATGTACTGATAATCAGACATAGAAAAGAAAAACTTTTTTTTTTATATTTAACCACGTAATCTACTGAGTTAAAAAGAAGTCCGGTAACACGTTGACACAAACGTGAACTCTGCGATATTTCAAGTTTACGCCGGAGTGCAAACGAAGTATCCGCCCGAGTGGGATGCTACGCAATGTATGTTGTACTCGTTAACCGACGTTTACCCGTCCGGGGTACATATACCGGCAGAACAAGAGAATTTTTGTCTTCTTAAGTGCACAGACTGGGTCTGGTGTTCACGCAGCCTCCTTTTCAATGGGTAATGGGGTTTCTCCCCGGAGGTAAAGCGACCGGAGGGTGAAGCTGAACAATAACCTCCATCTAGTACGGAAGTTAAGGATGAGCGAAGTTACACCTCCATTCCTCATGTGTGCCTTCATGGTATGGACAGGGACAACTTTCAACTTACCTCAGCTTTAGCGTGAAATATGAAAAAAATTAGGTTTCAAGCAGTATCAGTGTCTTCTCTTCTGAGGTGGTAGACAGAGTGGATAAAATTAGAGTGATGTATAATTAAACTATTAACAATAGGTTTTGGTAATACACTCTTAAACAGTATGTGTGGCTTATGCCACTCAGTCACGAAACGTTGAAAGATGGCGGTCATATAAATATGTGTATGTACCTAACTGAAGAATAAGAACCAACAAGATGCTACTTATTGTTTTGTTACACTTATGATAGGCTCAACACTTTTCGGGCACTATTATGCCCATCATCATTAGCTCGCGACTATAGTGCTAATTATCACATGGGCCGTCCGGTCCTTGGGTTGTTGTTGGTTGGAAGTTAGGGGTAGGTAGGCTGGATAAGTGTCCGGATTGCAGGCTAGAACTCTTGATGATGGGCATAATAGTGCCCGAAACATGTTGAGCCTTTCACAAGTGTAATAAAGCAACAAGTAGCATCTAGTTGGTTCTTATTCTTCAGTTATCACAACGATGCACGGTCCAATACACATCAAAATCTCTATGTACCACCTGATCTCACAATAGAAAACTTTGCATTTTACCACAGAGTGTGTTTATGTTTCACATTATTCTCAAAATAAATACCACTAAGAAGTTGTTTTTCTAGTTGACACAGACTAACTTCCTGCGGTGCAGAACCTTAAGTTTTATTATACATAATGAAGACGAATTTCAGCCTTACAAGGATGTCAACCACGATGAAAGTATATTCTGTGACTCTGCACCTAGCAGTGCTTTGTGTTATTTATGATAGTACCATCTGCAAGACGGGACTATCTGTGGGATGCAAGCATTAATGACAGGACAATGTAAAAATTAACAGTAGCCAGTATTGCATTTTCTACACAAAATCGCCAGTTCGTTAAAATACCAACAGTGCACAGTGTCCCACAACGTTATCTTCCATTCTTATGAATATTTTTTTTTCAGTTGACCACGTAATTGTTGTAATAAAGGGTTTTCATTATTTGACCTTGTGGATGCCCCGCACAAAAGTTGAACTAGTATAGCCTTGTTCGCATTTCGAAGAATATTTGCAGCGTCATAATTTGAAACATTCTATATCCCGCCAACTCTTGTTTATTGGAAGTAAGAGAAGGTGTAATAAGTCGCTGTGCTAAGTGAAGTGCAGCGTGAGGTTAGGTTAGATATAATCCGCCAGATCCGGGTATAGAGCTCAGAACAGGAAACGCCTCTCACTTGAAGATATATTCTGACATTTAGGACAAAAAAATGCTAAACATTTCTTTATGTAGTTATGAATGATGCGCACATCAGCGAACAATTTATGTGACATTCTTATTTTAAACTCAATAACGAAAGTCCTTAGTAACCAAGTAATATGCTATAGAAGCCACAAGCACAAGAATCCATAACAATCGTGTTTTATATATCCATAAACAATCTACAATGTACATCTCCAGACATCGGTGAATTTCACAATTAAATATTTTGTGGTTACTGAATTGTACATTATTATTATCAACATCATCATCATCATCTCCTTTATGCAGGGTATTTATACTCATATTCTTGAAACAAACTATGTCCCTAGGGAATACAGTGTTGCAGCTATTCTGTTGTTACTGTTCATGGTGCTTGTATCGTTAGTTTCAGTGTTGAATCTATTGTACTTTTACATTAGTACTTTCCGAAGTATGTGTGCAGTGTCCAATATGGCTGTTTTCTGTAGTTCCTTGACTTCATGGTTTCCCGGTATGTTGTTCACGTACTTTCTAAATGACTTTGAAATAGTCCCAGTCGCCCCTATTATTACTGGTATCGTCTTTGTTTTTACATTCCTCATGCGCTGTATTTCTATTGTAAGGTCTTTATATTTTAGAATCTTCTCGGCTTTTTTAATTCATTTATTATTATTAATTAGCGTAGTCAGTTTAGCGACTATGCTAAGAGCAGGACGGTCCGGTGTTCGAATCCCCAAAGAGCAAGTTTTTTTCTTCCAAGACGACGAGAACAGCTCTGGGGCTCACACATCCTCCTGTCACATTCGTACCTGGGTTCGTTCCTGAGGGTACAGCGTGATGTCGAACACTCATCACCATCTAGTGCTGAGGTTTAGAATGAGTGGAGCTATACCTCTGCACTCCGTGTACATTTTCATGCCCTGGAGAGGGAAACATATACCTTTGCTTTATATTGGTTCTTAATGTGAACCCAGTTTTATTAATTAAAAATAGCGTACTGCAGTTGAAATCGCGGAACATAATTTCTTTTGTATAAATACTGAAATTCGCTGTATCATTTAGTGTATTTCTACTCCAACGTTCCACAAACGTCATGTCTGTAATGTGAAATCACATTTTCAGCAGACAAAAAATTGTTATATCAAGACAGTCGTTGAGATGACGCTTGTTTCAAACGAGGATTCACCGTACAAAATGCATGCAAGAACTTAACTGCCGGACTACAGTCGTTTCCTTCAGTGTTCTTCAGAAGTCAGACAATTTTTTTTTTTTTTTGTGGTGCTGTTTCCTATCGCGGGCCAGGGCCTCCTCGTTCATGAGGTTTCTAGATCACACACAACGACGCACCGCAGTCTGGACAAGTGATTAGTTCGTAGCAGAGACCTCTACCTGACAACACACAACACTCACAACAGACAAACATCCATGTCCCCGGTTGGATTCGAACCCACGATCTCAGCATGCTAGCGGCCGTAGACCTACGCCTAAGACCGCGCGGCCACTGGGACCGGCGAAGTCAGACCCTTATTGGTTGCAATTTGTAGTGAAACCGTGCCTTATTCTTGATAAAAACAAAACGCTCAGATGCAGATCCGATTTACCGAAATGTACAAAAAGGTGGGTACGTCAACTGTCATCGAATGTTATCACCTCTTTCATTTCCCACTCGCAAATTAATTAACTATAATACAAATTTTCCCCTAGGAGCCGAGATGCTGTAATTGGTATAATGACTAGGCTATTGAAGTGGACATACGAGGAATTCTGGTTCGATTCCTGGCACAGGAAGAGGATTGTTCTCCTTTCAAAAACGTTGAGACCAGGCTTCTCTTCATTGTGGGTACAGGGATTCTTCCCTGGGAGATAAAGCGACCGGGGCGTGAAGTTAACAACTCGCTCTCATCTCGTACCGACGTTAAATAAGTGAAGCTATAATTCCACTCACACACACGCCTTGTTGGCTTGTGCAGCGACGACTTTCCTTCGTTAGTTCTGAGGTCTCCACACCGGGATTGTTGAAAATTCAGCTGTTGTGTGATGTGGCGCTTTGTTGCTGGATTAGTGCTTTCCGGTGTTTCGAAGGTACGTAATGCCTCCGCGTTCAAGGAGGGTCCTAAACCCTGAAAGGCAAAAGTATTGGTTCCTTCGAAACGTCGGGGAAAAATAGTCGAGCGACACATCGTAACAATATTGAAGACCTGATTTATCAAACTAATTTCGCAGCATATCATCATTTCTATCAGAAGTTGCGTCTACTGGAGAGTGTTCCTTTTCTGTATGAGGAAAGGTCTAATATCCAATCTCTGTCCGAAGGCAGACTACGTTTACTAAGGTGTTCATTTCTTCCAGACAAGTTCTTGGATAAGTCTCAAAAATAGTTCCGACTTTTCGTTCCACATCCATTCTAACGCACCATTCATAACCGCTTATTCGTTCCGAGTTGTAAAACGTATACGACAGGATAAGCAATAAACAATAAATAACCCAAGCACTTCTATTTATGGTTATATAGTAGACTGCGGTAAGACACTGAAATTTTATTTAGTAGATTATTTAAAGGCGCTGTTGAAATGCATATGTTAGGCCTATTCATTGTATCATGACATAAAAGAATTATTGTGAACACTGACGAAAATGGAGAGGAAAGAAGGAGCCGTATACTATTATACGTAAATTTTAATAGTCTAACACCCAAAAGCTGGGTGTCTCTACCACAAAATGCTGACACGTTGCTGGACAGTAAGGGTTCGATTCTCGGCTGGGCCAAGGCTGTGTGCAGTTCATAATACGTACAGTCTGAAGGCAGGAGCCACCAATTTTAGTATTGAATAGAAAATAGAGGCTGTATGTACAGGGGTAAATTGGAGGGATCATGATCCTGAACATTCATTTCCATAAATTACTGAGAATAGTATTTGGAGGAGCTGTTAACTGCATTCCCACATATATCTTCATGGTGTGGCTCTAAAGCACGGGAAGAGAGTTTCTTTGCTTGGATGGAATGTGAAAAACCAAGAGCTTTATACAGTGAAACCTGTCTATAATGGAACTGCATGGAACAGATTATTTTCGTATTCCAGTACGTTTCCGATTAATTCAGGTACTTGGTTTGGATGCTGTCGTCTCCATATTCTCCAGAATGTAACGTTTTTCCTCTAAAGACAGGATTCCGCTTAAGACGGGGTTTACTTTACATATATTGGTAAGGGTTTAAACTGGCCTGCTCCCTCTTCTTTCACTGTGATCTTCTAGGTTATGTTAAATTGTAGGTGCCATCTTCCTTGGAAACTTCCTCTGAACTGGACCCCAACTACTTCACCCTGAAGAAGGAGGTAGCGTGTTTCTCCAAAATGTTAGTAGAAAACTACAAGACCATTCGGTGACACAAATCGGAAGACCAAAATCCGCAATAATTCCTTCTGGTAGCCACTATCTCTTCCTGATACGAACGTACGTGTATTACCTACGAATTTTCTCACGTGACAAAAAAATGAATAACCCTTTTTAGTACACGTAATGAATTGTCTCTACACAGACAGCACGCTACGATATATACACGCCAAGCCACGTGCATGTCTCCAAACCTGCCTAACATCGAGTAGCACCGTTTCAATGTCCACTGTCATTTGTTGTTCCTTTTTATATTCTAAACGTTCTTGTCTTTAATTGGTTCTATTCATTTCATATTCACTGCTGTTTGTTATGAGACTGATACAGAAACGTGCAGTATGTGTGCCATAAGTTTATCTTCCTTTAGCCACGTGTAGTATATGCATATGTGAGCCGGGTAGCTCAGCCGGTATAGCGACTGACTACAGGCTAGACGGTCCGGGATCGAATCCCGGTGGGGACGAGATTTTCCGCCCGTCCAGACCGGCCCTGGGGCACACCCAGCCTTCTGTAAAATGGGTACCGGTTCTTTCCCGGGGATAAAGTGCGGCCGGGGCATGCTGCTGATCACTCACCCCCTTCTAGTGCCGCGGTCATGGAAGAGTAGAGCTATACCTCTATCCCCCCCCCCTTCTGGGCCACGCCGGGCCTGTAACGGGATCACTTTACCTTTACCTTTTTATTATACATATTATCTGTGGTTATTCTGTGTTTAAATGAGTGGGAAATTCATTTTTGGATAGGGAATTTTCACTTGAAAGATATTTCTCAGGGAAGGTACCACTTGAGTATAAAGAGTCACTATAAATATATATATATATATATATATTATAGACATAAAATGTGTATATGGATAGTCTAGGTACTTAGTCTTTTATGTCCTTTAAAACTTTCAAAGAGATGCAGTATTTAACAGCTTTCAGCTCAGTAAGATGTACTGCTTAGAATGAGATGGACATAAAATCACGAAAGTTGGTGAGTTAAGAATTTGTAAGGCGGATGTGTTCTGTTTCAAACTAATTCCGGCATTCTCTATGAGTCAGTGAGAAAAACCACAAAAACCTTCATTAAGACAGTCGGCATCTCAGTCAAGACTCGAAGTGCGGCGCTTGAAGGAATCAAGTGTAAAGCGTTACCACCAAATAACCTGCTCTTTACGTCCAAGAGGGAATGCTGTTTAGTATAAGCAGAAGCAACACACGAGCAAAATTGCATCCTGAAGGCGTGAGGCCTTGAGAAAACAATAAAGGCAGAATCCAGTGTACTTTGTTTTGTTCTTAACCATTAGTAACGGCCCTTCACGAAAGAACCTTGCTTATCTCTATAGTTAAGAATGCTGCTATCATTTGAGGGCGTTTTAATTAACTGAGTTGGGTGAACATTAACAGAAGACAGACTATATCTCGAAGTTCATTACCTGGAAATTTAATTAACCTATTACAGTACAGTGGTTACTTTATTCACCACCAGGTTTAACATTCAACAAGACAGGAAATGTAGGCATAGAGTAACACTGAGGCACGTTCAATTATTTGCATCCTGACCTCCTTTTAGCTGGTCAAAACATTTAATCCACTGTAGTCACCTTTCTTATAGTTGTCCACAATTGTCCATATATTTCTTGACGTTATTATCATTATTAGAGCCTGTTGCTGCATAACATCTAAGAATTTATACATTTATATGTATAAGATTAATACTAATCGCGTCAAATTCATCGGTACCACATAGCCTCAAATCGTCACCCCGTCCAAATACTGTGTAGTTTTAGCTTACAAATAATAGTTCACATTAGTATCACTGCATGATGCACTTTTTTCTACCCCTGTCCTCAATACATGTAGCACACAAAGGTAGTGTTAATATTGCACAATTATTGTTATCCACAACGATAATGAAAATGGTTAGTACTGGAAATGTTGATTCAGTTGTGTTGAAGTGTTTTCAAGGCACGAAATATTTCACTGAATTTGACGTTCATGGAGCCGTTCATCGTAACATTATTTCTACAGAAAAACCAATTAGACGCACCAATGTATCAAATTTGTTTTTATTTTTAATTTTATAATGACATTCTACATGTTTCGGACGGTCTTTCCGTCCATCATCAGGAGTTCAAAACTGTACATACAGCAAGAGGCATTTGTCAAACAGATACTGCTGTCTGCTTGCTAGCTAGCAGACGGCAGTATCTGTTTGACAAATGCCTGTTGCTGTATGTACAGTCTTGAACTCCTGTTAATGGACAGAAAGACCGTCCGAAACATGTAGAGTGTCATTCTAAAATAAAATAAATTTAATACTTTGGTGCATCTAGCTGGTTTTACTATAGAAATAATTTCACTGAATCACCCGCAAGGCCATAAGCATATAAAAAGAATTCGAATACATTTAACTGTAACGACTGCATGATCACGAGAATGCTTAGTAAAATGTAGCAAGAATTTAACAAAACCATCGAATTACGGCCCCATGTCTATGTGTCACTCAACTTCACAATGATGCGTAACTGAAGATTCTTAAGGCTTCCTTATTTACCTGATCGAAAACGCCCTACTGTTGTAAAACCTGAAATGTCATCTTTATCTTCACAAAACCCGTACATTGGACCATAGTAAATCTGCTTCAATTAGAGTACTTTAATAATTACCACCGACACAACTGATTTTATTATCTTATATAAGCATATGGTGACATGTTTCAACCAGTTACCTGATCATCCTCAGGCATTTAAAATATATAAAATTGGCATTACAGTAGGAACACTAGTCATAGGAGGTCATATTTAAATATCAACGCCCTGAGGATGGCCACTAGAGTTAGAAACATGTAGCCGTATGCCTATATAATATAACAAAAATTTGTTGTTTTGATGGTAATTATTAAAACACTCTACATCACAACAGGATGTCCAAACAGTCTGCTTCATATTATTTTGAATATCCAGCTTATTGCACAATGTTTTATTATTAAAATACACTAAAAGATATTATATTACTGTTTAACAGTAATATAATATCTTTTAGTGTATTTTAATAATAAAACATTGTGCAATAAGCTGGATATTCAAAATAATATTTAATATTGCACGGTATAATAATGAAGTCTGCTTCAGTTACGTTCTCCTTGCCATAATCCGTTATTTGAGATTGTTCTAATACCATCCAATGCCAACCCTTGTATATCATTCTTGTTTCCGGCCGGCATGCTATATGACCAGTCAATATTACACTTATTTTGTTCAAAATGGTTGTGAAATTACTGATAAACATATTATTCTTTAACCTAAATTTTCTGCCTTCTTTTACCTTCGTATTTTCA
>Ga0123355_10009566_pt1 | contig 14762 bp, 13 predicted proteins | sample TergutEmb28metaG_3_FD_89872 | JGI IMG/M metagenome (GOLD analysis project Ga0123355, IMG submission 89872) | Embiratermes neotenicus P1 segment gut microbial communities from Petit-Saut dam, French Guiana - Emb289 P1 | ecosystem: Host-associated > Arthropoda: Insects > Digestive system > Gut ...
ATTATTATTATTATTATTATTATTATCAAATCAAGAAGGATAAGGTTGGTGGAACATGTGGCATGCATGGGAACATAACAGAAAAATACAAAATATGAATTGGAAACCCAGGACGGAGACGAATTGGGACACTACAATGCGGAAATGAGAATAATATTAAAATGAATTTTAAAAAGGTTGTGTGCCAGGATGTTGACTGGATTGATCTGGCTCAGAATAGATAAGAAATACGGAGTGTTATGAACACAGTAATAAACATCTGGGTTACGTAAATTGCGGGATGTTTACGTCGTTGGGGAGCGACCTTTTGACCATAGGACTGTGCCAGCTAATGTTAGTACTGTTATTGGTGGCAGACATGAGCAGAGTTGTGTGTCTGGTCCGTTAGAGCTGTATACTGTGTCACGACATGATTAGTGGAGCTCACGGAACATAAATACAAAAATATACGGAGACACAGTGGCAAGGTTTTCAGTTCAAGTTCAGTAGCTTGCCGTCGAGAACTCGATATGAGGAGAATAAAAGGGGCAATAAAATATGTAGGAGTTAAAAAAAGATGACAGACATCCGAAGCCTTCACGAAGAGCTCGATTTTATCCGCCTTGCTCTTCACCCTTAGTCTACCAGGCCTTGGTGACAAGTGAAATGCGAGGGGTTGAAAGAAGAGAAAGGAGTAGTGCAGTCTGACTTGTGTGCTACTTACTGCCAACTCTCGAAAACTCCACTTCATCCACACAAAACCCCCTTCAGTGTATTCTTCAGTCGATGCATCTGCCTGTAGACTCCAATTCAGAAATTCTGACAAATGCCAACTACGATTTCTGTTTGCTTTACTGCACACAACGCGACTGTACCACATCGGGTGCAGATAATTCACCGGCTTCAATACTAAAGCAGACTCAGACAATAGGTTTCGAACATGCTGGTTCGAGAACACACATGTGCTATTTTATTTGACACACATAGCATGTAGCGCGTATGGGGGAGAGAAGAGGCGTACACGGGGTTTTGGTGGGGAAACCTGAGGGAAATAGACCACTTGGGAGACCCAGGTGTGTATGGGAGGATAATATTAAGATGAATCTTCAGGGAGTGGGATGTAGGAGTATGGACTGGATCTAAGTGGCTCAGGATAGGGACAGATGGCGAGCACTTGTGAATGCGGTAATGAACCTTCGGGTTCCATAAAATGCGGGGAATTTCTTGACTAAATGAAGATCTGTTAGTTTCTCAAGGAGGACTCTGCTGCAGGGTGTGAATTAGTAAGTAAGTAAGTAAGCAAGTAAGTAAGTAAGTAAGTTTTGGAGGGTGTTTTTATGATGGCGCTCACAATTGCTGTCAGTAACGTCTGCTGTAAACGTATGGAAAATGATACGGCATTGCGGAAAAGACACTGATGGACGAAAGGCAACGTACTGACAGAAAACCCTGTTTCAATGCCACTTTGTCCACCATAAGTCCCATATTGCCCTTATTGAAATCGAACCTGGGTCTCCGCCGTGAGACGCCGACGACTGACCTCTGAGCCGCGCCAATTTGAAAGAGTTCCGTCTTCTGGAATGTGACACTGTAGCCTGGAGGAAATTTACCGACGTTTCGGGAGAACACGACACATCTAATATCTGCCCCAGATATTGAGTCAACAGTATCCTTCGAAACGCCGGCAAATGTTTACCAAACTACGTACCGTCATGTTCCTGCAGGTGGTAGATTCCAGGTGAAATGTGATGGCACACGGTGACGCACGAGAGGGGAAGTGAAGGGGAAACTGGCGAATGGAGTGGGTAGCCAGTACCCTTCTTCACATTACCTCGGAACATGGTTTAACCAGCATTACTACCGCTGATGCGCACACCTCGGCTGCCAGTAGTCGACTGAACTGACGTCCCCCGCCGATTGAAATGGACTCGTCCGTTTCGCCAAAAGACGAAAGCTGGTTTCTACCCTGTCCCATCACATTTAAACTGGCCTCTAACTGTCAAAAGTGTGAGAGCCTCGTGCATGTGTGGCCATCTGTTGTAATATTGTTAAACTAAACATGGATGTACGTGGTGGTTTTTCACTAACTAACTAACTGACTAACTAACTTGGAACGGACTCTTTCTCAGAGGGTCAAGATTTTCCCAGCTACTAAAGAGATTACCCACATTTTATGAAACCCGAAGTTTCACTGCCGCATTCACAAAAGCCCTCCATGCCTCCATGCCTCTCTGTTCTGAACCAGATTAGTCCACACACCATACACAGCTCCCGTCTGATCCATTACAGTAGCATCCTACCATCTACTCATGCGCCTAGGTCTACCAAGTTTCTCTTTCCTTCATCTCTTCCTACCAACACTTTGTATACACTTTGCTTCTCTCTCTCTCTCTCTGTTATTAATTTTACATGTCTTTCTCTTCCCTTGTTCCCTAATTTGACCAATCTAATGTTATTTACTGAAGATTGCAATTTGTCATCTGCCTAGGGAGCGTTAGTGATGTTACTTTAATTCTGAATTAAAGTTTATATCAAATATTAGGCAATATCTTACCTCCTTTTTGTTACAATACACTTTTGGTCGCGTATCACAGAATAGTTTGGTAGACAGTTACATGTTCCGGAGGAACATGTTACCCCCTTCTTCAGAACGATGTGGGAAAAGAGTCAGCAGTTTCGTCCGAAATGTCGGCCCACATCTATCTTTCTGCACGGCCTTAATTCCAGAACTGTACTACGTTAAACTGATCGCCAACCCCAAGCCCTCCATTTCATAGTCACGTTTGTTCGGTCCACATAAGTCACTCTAACTTTCCTTAGGGCAAAAAGAGATAAAAATAATTACATCACATTTAACTATATGTAGCGCTACATTTTTAGGTCTTTCCTTGACAGGGTTAATCCTTTGGTCCCTTTTACACAACGTTCGCCAAACCTACCTAAAATGTGGAGCAGAAAACAAGGGTTTATAGACTTAATCCGTACGAGCGAGCACCACAGAAAGTACACATGGATTTGAAGTGGTTATACACCTCTAATAACAGCTATATGAAGACATACACAGGCAGCAACCGAAAGGTCACTTGAATTTCAAAGGAAATTGCTAGAAACAAAGATCCCTAAAATATCTAACGCCAACAGTTTCGGAAAGTTTTTTAAAAGGCCCACATTTGTACTCTGTTATTAAACTCGATCAAATAAAATTAGATGCTGAGCAGGGGAAATTTAGCGGCAAGCCTGGACATTCTGATTTCTTCTCTAACGTACGCACATATTCCACTGCTGTCATCCCCTGCTCTTGTGTGTAACTACTTCCTTTATGCGTTACGACAGACGAGCGACTCTTAGCCCTTTGTACATAAGGATAATGGTCACTTATAATCATATTGGCATTACCACTTACACCACAATTTATGTAACGAATTTATTTAATATCAATAATCAGCAATCATATGTGTTTTCAAATATCTTAATAGCGCCAAACTTCTTGCCGTCAGTAATATCATATATTAATACAGTATTTGTGTTGATTCATAACGTGTTATTTGCCATTACTCTTCGACAACTCTCAAGTTTTAACACGATATACTTCCTTGAAGATGGCTGAAATATATCGAAGTAATTGTCTTATAACTGTTAACTAGCGCAATTAGTTGATAATAAATATAATTTTGTTATACCTTAATTTTAGTCTGGCACTACCTGAGAATCTTCAGAACCTTAAAATTTTGTGTTATGTCCCTCTAACAAATGCAGTGTCAGTTCATTCCCATGCTTATTATTATTATTATTATTAATATTGTTATTATTATTATGCTACTTTCGTTCTTTCGCTATAGGCTATTTGTTGTTTTTGTTCTTTTGCTTAGTTTTTCCATTTTTGTGTGTTTGTACTGTTTTTGTGTTGTGTTTGTATCCATAGTTGACAACTGTGCTGTTTAGTCTGCAGGTTAATACGAAGTAAATAGCTATTGAATTGAACTATGTATTCTGAATTCACAACGGTTTATCTGTTTTTAAAAGTTATTATTATTATCATCATCATCATTATTACCATCATCATCTGAATTTGCTCCTTGGACTTAAAATTGCAAGGGCTTAAACAACAGCGCTGCAGGTTTCACTCAATCTTTATTCAATTATGTGCAATATCCTCAGAATGCAGACTTTTAAATGTATTTTTAAAATCCTCGATCCTCTTCTATAATTCAGGAATTTCATTTTATAAATCGGCACTGCTCGCGGTACAACAGACCTGTATATCAGCTGTAGTATGGTACACTATACCCTGCACCGTCAAAACTGTTTAGCTCATCATCACGTTGTTCCGTATGTTCCTAATGGTAAAGGCTGCGCTAAAAGAAAAATTGTCCTTTGGCACGCCGAGAGGGTATATACGGTAAGTGGAAGCAAATAGCCCCTCATGTACCCATTAACTGGGAGCCTGGGTGGATCCCAGAGCGCCGGTCTGGACGTTTTGTAGAAGAGAAAAATCTCTCGACCCTACCAGGATGCGAACCCCGGACCGTCCAACCCGTGGTCTAGTCAGTGTACACAATACCTTGACACGGCTACCTTACACTTCTATGGAGATCTTTAAATAGCTTTTTCGACAACATGGGATAATTTATCATTTTTAGGGGCTTGCGCAAAATTGCGAAAAGCGTCTATTAGTTTCATCATGTCAGTCTGTCTGTCCACATGGAATAGTTCGGCTCCCACTGGACGAATTTTCATGAAATTTGATATTTGGGTATTTTTCTAAAATCTGTTGAGAAAATTCAAGTTTCATCAAATCTGACAGGAATGGCCTTTACTTTACATGAAGACCAATATACATTTTCAATCATATCTCGCTTAGTTCTTCTTAGAATGACAAATGTTTCAGCAAAAGTTGTAGAGAAAATCAAAACACACGTTTTATGTTCAATGACTTTTTTTTTTTTTCGAAAAGTCGTGCCGTTTCTGAGATAATGTGGAAAAATATTATAGAGCCGGGCAAGCCACAGATGACAATACGGCGCATGCGCATTGCATGCTGGTTACCTAGGGCTACAAATACCCACTCAGAATATGAAATACTTATTGCTTGTCCACTGCAACAATGGTTGCACCGACGCGCCTCAATGTTACGTTATAAGTATATTGTCAGTCCTGTTTATGTTGCTTTGAACAAACACATTTGTTATAGCAGCAACATTTAACGCCGATCAGCGTCTGTTTATTCGGCGATATAACCGCGTGTGAATGAACGGTTGCAATTTTTAAGCTTAAAAATCCATGTTTTCCTCAGCCACATTTTTCACTCTGCAGACGCAAGTGCGATGGACGCCTTTTCATGTGTCAATACCCTCTCAGTTCCTGGGCTGTGTCGCTGCAGGTTTGATATAAAGTTGATGTTGCATGACGTAAACTGTACATTTTATTACTTTGTCCACATAAGGCCTTATCAGGGTGCAAGTAAGCTGATGCAGGGTGTAAAGAAAGTAATAAGATTTTGAATTGGATTTCCTGCCCTCATATTCCCGAACACCTGCCATATCTCCAAACCAACTGCATCTCTTAAGCTCATTCTCCTTCCTGCAACTCATATTTCTTGCTTACGATTCTAAAATCCTAACCGAACACGAGCTATATTGTCCGTCTATCATTGTCACAAGCCGGGACTACTCTTTCCTCTATCGTACTAAAAGTTACATAAAATAAAATACCTGTGCACGCCATGAAGTCATGTAGGGAACTGGAGATAAAGCTCCATTCATTCTTAAACTCGCTCCTACTTTGAAGTCGTCAGCTTCACCCCCTGCCATCCTATATAAGATTCATTTTAATATTGTCTGTCCAAGTGGAATCCTTCCTTCAGGTTTTCATAACGAAAATTTGTGTGAGTGTCTCTTCCGTGTAGTGACAGCAATGTTAAAAAATTCACATTCAGTTCTGCTAGAATCCAACAATTCAACAGCAAAAATTCAGCCGTCAAGCGGTGTAATTCCACAGTTCTTCTCATGTCGCCATCCTTCACCCACTCAGTAACATTTATCTCCTCTTCCCTTCTTTCTATCTCTACTTCTGTCTTTCCCCTACTCCATTTTCTGCTTATTGCACCGAGAAAAATACTTCCATTACTTTTTAATAACATGAAATCATATTGCAATATTCCTTCGAGTTTCACGCTTGAAACCTATTGCCACTGTAAATTCTTAAATAAATAAATTTAATTTTTGTCATTTTGTAGAGGACGTCCCGTTGTGCTATAGATTTGAAAAACAAAAAATATATTTGTTGCAGTCCATCACAACAATATTTTAATGTTTAACTTATTAGGGACTTTTCGGTCATTAGACCGTCATCAGGCCATCTTTACATAAAATTTAAAACAGGTCACATGTAGTGCACATTTAATTCATGTCGAATGGGATCACATAAAACTTACACCAGTGTTAGAAATCTGTTAAAACCTTGAGTGGTTGTATTGCCCGTGATATAATAAGAGATGTGTGAAGATCTGAAATAGAAGTTAAAATTGATACATAATAATATAACACTTAGTATAGACTGCGTTAAAATTAAAAGTTATATGTATATAATGTGCACTACATATAACCTGTTTTAAATATTGTGTAATGATGGCTTGATGATGGTCTAGTGACCGAAACTTGTTGCCAGTAAGCTTAATAACAATATGTTGTTGTTTTTGACTGAAAACAAATATATTTATTATTGTCTTTAAATAAATTTATGTTTATTAACGATATAATAAATAAATACATAATAATTTATATTACATTATTAAATAATTAAATATGGACTGCCGCATGACTGCAGTAAACACTTTCGTCTTCTTATTAGCCAGTACATCCTCGCTGCACGCAGGTACATTTTACTGACGTTAAAAAGTTAGAATAATTATTAACTATGATTTTCTCTGTATTTCAGGTATGAGAATATTAGTGATGTTGCTACTAGATACACTTCCTATGTTAGGGAATGTGCTGCTTCTTTGTTTTTTCGTGTTCTTCATTTTCGGAATTGTTGGAGTTCAACTTTGGGAAGGGATCCTCAGGCAGCGCTGTTATCTGAAGCAGTTGCCAAATATCAGTTACCCCAGGTGAGTGCGGTGCGAAGTAATGTCTGTGTGCGTTCGTTTATTTGTTAGTTTGTCTGTTTGTTGTGTGTGTATGTGTGCTTGACTAACTAGTGACCCAAAAATATCATCAGTGTGGAAGAAGGGTCTCTTCAACAAAGAAGAATCACGTAACATGGATCTCGGTTTGTATAAAAACGTATAATATGGAACACATTTCGACGAGAGCTGTGCACAAAAAAATGGCCTTGTTACATTTGTTTCTTTATTTTTACATAAAATATGCTCCGTGCTGCTTGAATATTTACTATTTTTACCCCCTTTCACAAAGTAAGTTTAATTTTGAGTTCACGTCATTTTCTGGTCAAGTTACAAGAGTAATTATTACACGTTTTATCTGCATGGGTTTTTCTTTTGTGTTTATAAAACTCGATAATACTATATTGTGAGTTTCATATAGCCTATTATACGTTGTATTATATTCGTTGTGTTATGGTCGTTGTAACCACACATTCTCTTACTCCGAATTTTGTTTTAATTGCAAGTCTGTTTTATTTGTAGCATTTTTATCATAAATGACATGGTCGTCAATTTTTCAAACCTCGCATACATATTACAGTATTTTATAATGTTTAAAATCAATTTACACATAAAATAATTCACACGCATTGTTTCTGTTTCGCCTTGTTCATCTGTTTGAATGCTATTCATTCTGTATTTACAATGCATACTGTAAATCTGCATCACAGATTGCTGCAATTAATTAAATCAGTTCCCCTTTCATTGTAACAATTCAACGTATTTCAATGTATATGTCTTCCCTCCCCTCTTGCTGCAAAGGACGAAACCAGTGCGGAATGTAAAAAACTAACAACCTTAACAACACACTTTTTATATTCTAATGTCTCTATATTCATTTTGTTTGGTACACAAAATTTTTTTATCAAACGCTCTGTATGATTCTCTAATTTTTTGGAGGCAAATAAAGAAACCTGGAGGTATGGTAGCCCATTGAACGCTATGAAATTCACAGGTAGGCCATCTTTTAATGTCTCACTAATGGTGATAGTTGGTGTGTCTAGTTTAGTGGCCGTTGTGTGTTTTATGTTGAAGTGAATAACAACAAGCTGATGGTAGCCAATCCCCTTTTACAGTTTGTGTGCATATTATTTAATCTCTGGAATTTAATGTAAGAAGAGATACAATGAATGTCTTTGGACATTCTTAATGTAATTTTCAAATATAAATTTAGTTCACAGTTTATATTTTGTATAATTAATTACAGTAATCCAGTCACGAATGTGGCATATACATTACGCATGATCCATTCTCACTATGCAGTAGTTCAAACAAGTGTCTTAAGGCCGTATTACATAATCCGCGAAGTCATTACAATGATACTTCAGGTGAAAACTTTTCAGCAATAAATTGGAGGCTATGTACCTGTTTCAAGGCAGACAAGGCAATGGATGAAGACTATATAATATTTTTAACCAACATGTTCCACAATCTCTGTATTGATTATTATTGCTGCGACACTTTCGGCTTCAGATCTTGGACATCTTCATGGACAGCCAAGATCTGAGGCCGAAATATGTCGAAGCAATGAGTTTTCAATGAAATCAATGTGTAACTTGTTGGTATAAGGTATTATATATGAAATATAGTTGCAAGGAAAATTTACAATATTACATTTGATTAAGCCTCTGTGGCGATACAAGCCCTTATGTAACAAAAGTTAAAGAAATGAGAGCTATGAAGAAGGAAACGATAGAAAACAATAGGAAGGTGCATAACGAGGAGCTTCGTACTGTCTGCTATTGGCCAGTTGTTGTTCAGAAGCTCAAATCAAGCATAATATTTCGATTATGTAGTGCGTATATCAGGGACGAGATGTTAATATGTTTGTCTCTTTGGAAAACTCTGACATGTGAGACAGCTGCGAAGACCGAAGTGTACACCTGAGGACAATATTAAAATAAATCCTAGACGCGTACATTTAATAAGTGCGGAACTGATTCTTCTGGTTCAGTAATGGGGCAAGTGGCGGTCATTTTCAGCACGTTAATGAAGATTCTTTGTGCTGGAAGGTCAGAGAATTTCGTGACTGACTGAGCAACTATCAGCTTCTAAGGAGGGTACTTGTTCGATGATTTATTTAGTTAGTAAGTTATTAAATCATTTAGTTACTCTACCATTTATTCAGTCTGTTGGTTAATCAGTTAAATTGTTATTCATTTTTTAGTTACATGGACAGTTAAGTTCTCAAGCTCTTGTTCGGTCAGTTGTTTATACAGTCATTTAATTAGTCAGGTATCCAATTGGCTATTCAATTGGTTTTTCAAACGGTTAGTCTTTCGAACACTTATTTAGTCATTCATTTGTTTTGTTATTCAGTCAGTTATTTATTCATATCAGGCAGACTGTTGATTAACCGATCAGTTAGTCTATTGTGCAGTTAGCTACATCAGATATTTAACAGGTTAGGTAGACCAAAGCTTACCTGAGCAAAAGGGATTAGAGGACTGATGGGAGAAAACGGATTAACGGAAGAAGACTGGAATGACAGAAACAACTGGAGGAAGAAGATAGTATAATTGTTAAATGGACGCAGGAAGTTGTGGAAACATTGTACAACCTGCTAATAAATAAAAAAAAGTTATTGAATCAGTTATTTTAAAAACGCGCAGTGCCTGACGGGGCTGTGAACACGATATCAAAATTCGATTTCCGTAAAAGGGATTAAATCGCTGACCGGATGAACAACTGTTAGTGTCTCAAGAAAGATTCTATGTCAGGGATGGCGAACCTTTTTGAGGGTGCGTGCCCAAATTGTCTATAAATTTCGAAAAGATACTTCCGCGTACCCATTGGAATTTTGAAGAGCAAAATAAGGCCTTGAAATCTTCGGAAAATTATTATTAATTACTCTATTATTTGTTTCTAATGAATATTATTTACAATTATGTAATTAATGTATATTATAATTATTATATTTGTAATAAAGGCCTCTTCGAGGCATGCGACAAGCAACAAAATATGGCAGTAACTGGGCTGCTGTTAATTCCTGTTCAAAAGCAGATTGTAAAACGTTCTGCCCAATGTCACGTATTGGTCCAGTCACCGCCAAGCCGGCGCCCCAACGATAAATATCCAGTCAACACTTCGCACCGCTCCGATTTGTGTAAAAATGTTTCACTGTTGTGTTGCTTGGTAACAACGGTAATTCATATACGGTCTGTATATAGTCACATATGTGGATGTACACATATGTTCTTCACAATATGGAGACGCTGGTTGGGCAAAAAAAATATAAATTATTGGAACAGAAGTGAATGCCGCGTGCCAAGGAAATCTTTCCTCTTGGCATTTTGGACACGTTTGTCTTAGGTTGGTCAGCCCTGCTCTGTGTCAAAGTATTATTTAAGGAAAATAATAAAACCGAAGGCATCGTACTTTAATACAATCAGAACTATGCAGGGTAAATCTCCTAGTAGCATAACAAGCGATATAATACAAACGGAGATATGAAAAGTTTTGTGGTTTTAAAATTTAAAAAATAAAACTTATGGGTGTCAACAACAAAAGATATTAGAATACAACAGTGCAATATTTTAGACAAGAAACTGAGGTTTTCATTATTGGTGCTTTGGCAACGAAATCTAAATAGCCTCACCATGGCCGTACGTCCATCCGTCCGCATAAAACGAATGAACTTCAACAAATACGTTCTTTAAATTTCGTGTCACGTATCCTTACACAACACTGTGGCCATGTCAAGACTTTAGTTAAAGCCCGGCATTAAGAACGGTTATGAGCCAAAGGTCTACGGGCATTTCTGTGCGTATTTTCAGTTCATTTCGTCCAATATATGTCAGAGCGAAAATTGTTTCGGTCAAAAAATTTTGGAGAAAAATAAAACAAGCACTGTACATTCAACGCAATTTTTTTTGTAATCCTGGTGACATTCCAGATACCTGTGCAGCTGCGACAGGTTCCTCCAGACTTGTCACGCTGTACGTTCATTTGTTAATAACTTGTTAGCTATGACGTCGTCGCACACGAGACTATTGTTGCATAATTGTTGAGAATGACGTCACATCACGCTGGTTTCGTTCTGTTGCAGGGACCTTACAGAAGAGTTCACGATTCGAGTGAGGGTAACTCTGTAAGCAGAATAATTACAGAAAAATGCTGTCTTCTGTCTCTGTTCTTTACACTGTGCCTTTTAATAGATACGTTACAATCGTTTTGGTAGAGGATGATTGCATATTGCTAACCCTTACAATGACTGCTCACTCATGTATTGATCCACTAACTGGTTGGTTGATTGGTGGATTGATTTGACTGAACTGAACCCATATGTTGCTCGTTTGTTGTGTAACTTCTTGTCGTGTTTTATTTCTTCTTTTTTTTTGGGATACAGACGGAGCATATAAAAATGTGACTGAATGTGGTGTGAATTAGATACACATTTGCCTGATTTGTGTTAGTGTCTCTATGAATCCTGCTGGTAAAAAGAAAGGCTGGATAAAGAAGTGTTCTGCCTTTTAACAAACGTCATTTAAGGCTTTAACGGTCAACTTTAGGTTTATCCTACACATTGAATTTATTATTTGTTATTTGTGATTGCTACAGTAAGCAGCGGACAGGGATAGCTCAGTCGGTATAGCGACTCGCTATAGACTGGACCGTCCGGGGATCGAATCCCAGTGACGCGAGATTTTCCGCGCCCATCCAGACCGGTCTTGAGTCCCACCCAGCCTCCTATACAATGGGTATCGGTTCTCTCCCGGGGGTAAAGCGGCAGGTGCGTGGCGTTAACCATCCCATCTAGCGCCGAGGTTAAAGAAGAGCAGATCTATAACTCCACTCCCCGTCTGGGCCTTCGTGGCCTGTTCTAGGGTGAACTTTACCTTACAGTAAACAGGAAATTTATCACCAAACAATATAAACAGGTTGGTCTTTATATTTCAGACGCCGTGTGTTCTCTGTGACATATAATTTGGACTTTTAAAAGTTACTTACATGAACTTCGTCTTTCACATTTTCGCCAGACAGGACATATCCCAGAGTTGCAGTGCAGAACGTAGAAAGATATCACTTTCCCACTAACGTCGAAATTTAGCAGTCGAGTCTCAAGGTTACCCAAGATTGTGTTTCATAAAATTGTTAAGTGATACTTAGAGCGTTACTGTCTTACGTTTTAAAAGACTCCAGCTGCCTTTATCGCAAATGTTGTTTTGTCTACGACAAACGTCTTTCGAAACTTTATTTGCGTGAACGCCAGTTCCTCCTGCAAACATTATGACCGTTGCAGTACCGAATCTGTCACCCATTCTTCAGTCTGTCTTACGACATGTCCACAGCCTCTTCCAAAACCAGTTTTCCACATAGTGCGATCTCGTGCTTCCTCTTTCACTTTCCAGTATGACTTTGTTTCCTAAAAGTCATCCACTAGCTGCTTACTTCTTTTTCCTCATCTTCCCATCACTTCTAATTTTCTCTCCAGCTTTCCTTCAATAACGTGTTTCCTACGCAAGATGTGACCAACCCAGTTGGTCTTCCTTCTTTTTATTGTAAGCAGAATATTCCTGTCCTCCAGGATTCCATGTAATAAATCTTTTTTTCCACGCGATGTGTCTAACTTGTCTTTCCCATCCTTCTCAAGCAACATATTTCAAAAATTTTCCAGACATTTCTGATCCACTTTCCGAAGTGACCAAGTTGCAGCACTACAAAAAGCTATGCTCCAAATGTAGCACTTTAATGAATCTGTGACAAACATGAATTGCAATAGGCACTGACGATAATGCAAAATAAGCTTCGAAACGAGTTTGTCGTAATCCAAACATAGTGGTGATAGGGGCAGTTGGATTCATTACCAACGTAAGTTATGCCGTAAGCCACACGGAAGGTAAACATAACATTTTCAACATTGCCCATTTATTCACCTTTTCTAACATCACAACTTTTGAAACCCTATTTTCTTCCATTTTAAGTGACCATGGATAAAGTGTAATTCCATAAATCAGTTCCCAATAACGGGCAGGCTCACAGTTCGCTCACGGTACGGTCACGGTAAGCTCACAGTACGCTCATGGTACGCTGACCGTACGCTCATGGTATGATCACGGTAAGCTCACAGTACGCTCACAGTACCCTCACTCCAATGGAGCATATATTTTGTATTTAAATGAACCTGTTCGTGACCTAACGTGCCCTAACCGTGATCGCCAGTGTGGACACTGAAGAATATGACAGGGTGTGGGCGGTAATGTGAATGTCCCTGTAGTGCCAGTCGAAGATTATATTGTTATGTAAGGGAGGAAATAAGAGATAAGGTGTTAAATTTCTCAATTATTTTGTAAATAAACAAATCTACGTTATTTCACTGCTACTCCCAAGTTCAACATACCCCAGTGTCAGAATGGATTAGCAATTTTCAAAATCCACTCGCTCTCCACAAAACGTTTCCTGTCGTCGTGTTTACGAATTCAAAATAGCTCATTTCACTAATTAATTAACACATCAACGCTAAATTACACAAGAATTATTTGCCATTTCATAAATTATATATTGTACAATTTACTTGCATAATTTGGCTCAACTTACACTACTTTCGAAAAAGAGGCGCGCCTTAAGGATTTATGACATACCAACAGATTTTCGCTACGAGATTAAAGGCACGTAAACATGTGAACTTTGTGGCATAAGCGAGATCCAAACCGTCCAACGTGGATCTGGGTTCACCGAGCCTCCTCTTCACTGGGTACAGCGTGTATTTGCTTCGGGTAAAGCCAATGGGTACTGTGTTGAATGTTCTCCTTCATCACGCGAAGATATTAAGAATGTGTGGAGTCGTGCCTGTACACCCCTACACCCCTTCATAGCGTGGACTTTACATATACCTATAAATTAAGGAAAATTATACCCTTTTAACCCCTAAATGTTATTGAGTGAGTCCGTTAGCACTAAAGAATGACGTGAGAAATTTCAGAATATTCGTTTTTCTTATGTTCTTAACTGCAAGAAATTAACAAGTATGTTTAAGACGTGGTTCTTCTAGCACATCCTCACTCTTATGTACCTCTGAACACAACTCTTGGTTTTGTTGCTACGAATTCTGTACAAAAAAAGGTTGATCACAATAATTCGCCTTAAAATCATCATTAATATTGGCAACAATATTAAGATTTTTTCAAACGAGAAAGTTGCTTGTGCTCATCAACACGTCTTGAAAACGTGTGCTTCATTGGAGGTAAAGCTCCACGAATTCAAAACCTTTGCTGTGTATGGAGGTGAGCGATCAGTTTGAAGGTTTGCCGCTTTACAACCCGAAGAAGGCCGTGTTAGCACGAAATTTGGTCCAGATCGAGTGACGAACTAAAATATTCCATGCCTTATCGAGGGTCAAACCAGGTTAACTGGTGTTGGTTGCTTTACTGATTGATCCAATCTGGCCTTTCCTAAAAGAAATAAATTGTCGTGCCCACTGGGGCATGGGGTTGATCTTCCACCAAGCTAAGCCCAGATGAACACGGAGCGGGGGAGAGAGAAAAATTTTGGAGTTCGTAGGAAGGAGGATTCTAAGTCCTCGGTTCTAGATCTGGGTCTAGGTATGCGTATCTGAGCTGCCACCAGCCTAAATGTTTAGGAAAACTGTCTATGATTACTGCAGGAAGGAATTTTCGTAGAG
>Ga0123355_10009567_pt1 | contig 14762 bp, 7 predicted proteins | sample TergutEmb28metaG_3_FD_89872 | JGI IMG/M metagenome (GOLD analysis project Ga0123355, IMG submission 89872) | Embiratermes neotenicus P1 segment gut microbial communities from Petit-Saut dam, French Guiana - Emb289 P1 | ecosystem: Host-associated > Arthropoda: Insects > Digestive system > Gut ...
CAAAAAAAAAGAAAAAAAAAAAAAAAAAAAAAAAAAAAAAAAAAAAAAAAAAAAAAAAAAAAAAACACTGCATATTAGTAACAAGAAATTAGAAAACGAACATTCTGCTTCTAGCAATAATGTTCCAAATAATACACTTGTCATCGAAGAGAAACGTGTGGACACAACGAAATTCAATGTGAGTTTTCCGTCATTCCATGGCAATGCAAACATGCAATAAACAACCGAAAAACTGACGGGTTTGTACTATACCGGAGGCATTGAAACTTACATGACTAATTTCTAGCAGGCCTACATCATGCGTGGGCCGGGGTGGCGTAGTTGATACAGCGACGCCTTATGGGCTTGACGGTCCGAGGTTCGAAACCCGGTGGAGGGCGAAAATTTCCGCACCCGTCCAGACCGACCCTGAATCCAATTTAGCCTCTTATAAAACGGGTACTGGGTTATTCCCGGGGGTAGAACGGCCGGAACTTGGTGTCAACCACCCACCTTCATCTAGCGTCGAGGTTAAAAGAAGAGTAGAGCTACACCTCTACTTACCCTCTTTGCCTTCGTGGTATGTTACGGGGTAAACTTTACCTACATAGTTCCCGCGCAGCTTACACTACAGACGGCGTTCGATTTGTTTTGCAAAGCTGTGAGATGTCGTTTGGATAGTGCATAAATGTGAGCTTCTGGACAGACCACAGCACCCACCACTCCAAATCCCGTGCTGAACTACGTACAGACGGCACGTTATAATACCAATCCCTACTGCAGCAACACACAACACCGAGCAAGCTGGTTCAAGCGGTGAAAGCTTCTGATTTATATTCGGGATGTGCTGGGTTCGAATCTCGACGGAGACGCCAACTATCTTGTCTGCGGCTTTCTTTATTTTCCTCGCCCCTCCAGACAAGCGCCCGAATAATGCCTCAGAACAGGCCACGACCGCTACCTCTACAACTCATTATTCATTCTAACATTCCACACTACATTCTAAGGCACTGACCGTCGCCAAATAAACCATAACAAATGTAAACAATACGCAATAGGCTCTGAAAGGAGTGGCAAACAGAGAATGGTGGAAGAAGAACGAACAACATTCGGAAAGCCAAAAACAGGATAAAAAAACCGGGGGGGGCTTTGCCACGTAAATATACGCAGTACAACAAATTTTCATATTTTTAATCGATTACAGTTAAGGAAGACCCTTGCTTGAACTAAATGGCATTAGCCGATCACAAAAATTAGAGTAAGAATGTTGTAATGAGTGTTAAAGGAGAACAACGATCAACGTGAAGGCATATGGAGGAGCAAAAGATACGACGTCATCTCTTCTGTGTGCAATTGTGGCATGTCAATGAGATTATGGGTTCAGATCCTGCTCGAGGCGCTACTGTCCACAAAAAAAAATCCTTAACTGTATTCACCAGTACTCTTACATAGTTGCGGTAAAGCTGCCGAAGTTATCATCTTGCAGAAACCGCTTAAGTCCAGAGCAGAGTCAGTTACTAAAGAAATCGGCCACCTTTGCCGCATTCACAACAGCCCGCCAGTGTTTTCGCAACAAGCTGACATAGATACAATACGCCTGACCTATATAAGCAGTGCGTCACGTATTGTTTGAAATTATAGCAATATCGAAGCCACAGACTTCAACATAGAGAACTACAATTTTTCAAATGCCCGCAGTGAGTCACCGAATACCTTCACAGTTTTTGTTTTCTACTGCCCATATACCATTTACAGTTCAGACAAAACAACTGCGACCTGATCCAGTCTCTTTAGTAGTGGAATTCACAGTTTCAGCACTACTTGCACCATAGCTCGTAAATGAACGCCATTTTGAGCCAACCCAAAACAGCTACCCCGTGTTAAGCTCTCAACTGCATTCTAGCTTCACAAGAGCATTACCTCAATAAAATTAAACACCAACCGCGTCACCTGTCGATCCTATCTCAATCTCCCAGATTGCACACCCTCTGCAGTGTATAAATCACAATCTTCTATGCGTATTATATTTAATTTTTCAGTTATATTTACATCTTCCCTCTTAAGTCCAAATGTATTCCCTAGAAAAAATCTTAACACAAAGCACAAAAAAAAAACCAAGTCCCTGATTTAAACTGAAAGATAAATTCAATATTCGATCTAAGTCACGAATGTCCTTATGGTATATCCTAAAATGCTCACGTCGTTTGTCCCAGGACCAAAATTTTCCTTGAGTAAAGACTCAAAATAAGGCATAGCAAGTAAGTATGTTTCAGGGTTGAACCGGTAGATGGGATGCTTTTTCATTCGCCATACATCACGAAATTTCTCGTTACGTAATATATTAAATTTCTTGGTTGCTTCATTGTCCTTAGATTCAGCTACTATCCTGAGTAATGTCTAAATACAGTGCGTTGCAGACATTCAGATTCGGAGCTTAGAGTAAACAGGGGTGTTCATTTCAAATAGAAGATAAAAGAAAGTCGCGTTTCTTTGCGACATGCAAAACGGAATTGGGGATACTTGACAGTGGCTTTAAAAAATAAGGGTTTGGGCCTCTGCATTGTTTTCTCTGTCCACGTATCTTGTTCACAATCGCGAACACAGAACACCTATTGAACCTTCACTATCACATGTCGTCACTGGGTAATAGGTGCTTTTAGTCTACCAACAGATTCATGTGGAACAATTGGGTATTCATAAGGGACAGGGATGTTTTTACAACCGCAAAGGAATTTTCGAATTCATATCCTTCCTCTAATACTATTAGGATAAACTTCGCATGGTCGCCATCTTGGAATAATCGACGATAAAGTAAAGGTAAAGTGCACCTTTGTACAGGCAGTGAGGCTCTGTACAGGTCGTAGGCCCATAGGGGGAGTTGAAATATAGCTCTACTCTTTCTTGACCATGGCACTAGAAGGGGGTGAGGGGTCAGCTTCACACCCGGCCGCTCTTTACCCTCGAAAAATACCCGATAGCCATTGTACAGGAGGCTGGGTGGCCCCCACGGCCGGTCTGGACAGGTGCGGAAAATCTCGACCCAACCAGGATTCGATCCCCGGACCGTCCAGCCTGTAGCCAGTCACTATACCGTCTACGCTACCCGGCCCACTCCTCTAATACGATTAGGATAAATTTCGCATGGTCGCCGTCTTGGAATAATCGAGGATAGGGAATTAAAAATATGAATGTCAGTCACTTTCCAATGGCATTGTATTAACACTAATTTTAATAAACACGTAGAAATTTTGTCAAAGATAATTATGGTGAACACGTACGAACACACAGGATCGAAGAGAGTACGCGTATTGTGGCGAGATACCATAAACCTAACCACAAAAAAAAAGCTAAAGTGACAGGGAGGAAAGTAACTCCTTTTGAATAATCTTAACATAACTCATTAACTGCTGTATTTGATACAGCTTAATGAAACAACTCCGTGTTTCTGCAAAACAATAGCCCACAAAGCCTGGTGTCAGCTGTGCCATCCTGTTCGGTCCTGTTCTGTCGTCTCGCTGTCCTACACTACGGTTTCTCCTTTAAACTGATTCCATGTTTCATTCAGTATGGCATTCCGCATTTTTTTTACATACATAATGCACTCTTCCGGACCAACAAATTTTTAATTTCAGTATCTCATCACATTTTTCCCCACGGCGCAATATCCCCTAGCGGGCCAGAGCCTCCTCATTATCGAAGCTTCAGGATCACACTCAGACATACCACACTCGGTAGGACCCCCGTGGACGAGTGATCGGCCCGACGCAGAAACCTCAACCTGACAACCCACAACACTCAAGCGGGATTCGAACTTACAATCCCAGCAAGCGAGCCACCGCTGGGATCTCTTGTGACATTACTCATCCCTAAGATGTTCATAAATTTAAATGTGGACTGCAATGTGCATACGCGTAACTTTTGGGGGGATGGGGACAGGGAAGGGCAATACCCCTTCAATATTTTTTCTACCTAACAATAGTCAGTCAAGAATGCTTGCGATTGGTGTGAGAGTGGGGGAAAGGGGTGTATGTCTATTAAGAAGTGGTTCAAACGAAACTTCCTTATCTTTCTAACTCGACTCTGTCGTGATTAACGTTCCTAATGCCTAAGGTCGATTTTGAATTCTGGAATTAGCTCGGCATTAGCTTCAACACAGAGGAAAACCAAGAAACCCCAGCAAACAGAAGACTACAAAGTCTCCTAAAGTTTCCCCAACATGCGAGCTCTTACGTCATTAACCACCAAACTACGTGCCATCCCTGAACACCGTGTGCTGTTCATAACAATGTTATTACACGGAATTTCGGCCAATTATGATCAAAAATTCAGTTCGCATGTAAGGAAAACACCACACAACGCCCCACTACGACAAACACAAAAAAAAAGGTAACAATTGCCCCTTAATCCGACATTATATGCAGCCCGTGAACACACAGATAGCTTAACGTCAGAATATCTGGAGTCATCACAGTGCTCTAAAAGGTGACAAATATGCCTATGAATGTGGAGAAGAACCAAACACCGAGGTACCAGTTACGTCAGCAAGTCACCAAACTGCTATCATGAAACTGGATCTGCAATTCCTAAAAACGCTTCCATGACTATAAAACAGTTGAAATTATGCAGGACGGTAAGAAAAGATGAAACTGGTTTCTTCTTATTCACGAAGTATAGTAATAGTATCGCATTATAGGTGCAATGTTTCCGCAAACCAACCGTGCACCATGAACCAACACGTTTCTTGGCATAGTACTGCATTGGTTACACCCTTCTGAAAATTATCGGTCTTGTGTACTTGTTGTGCCGCTGCCCTTGTGCAATCCTGACGTCATCACAAAGAAAGACGACGTTCGTTCTCCCCTTGCAGCAACGCCCCACGAACAGGCCTGAGGTTACGAAAGGTGAAAAACCTGCTGTCTTACATGCGGCCACTTGCGATGAAATGCCTTCCTGGTTCACAATCCCGTGTCCAGGAAGTGGGAGATTTACTTAACTACAGTTACAAGTCATACAGATTTAAAGGCTCCGTTACAATCATTTGATCAATGTAGCAAAATTCTTCAAAATCCTATTGCTTTTAGACAGATAAAGGAACAAAATTCCCAGAATTGCTAAGTCGATCAGTTATGGAAGCACCCCACGTTACTTTTAGTTCGAGATCTATATTCCGTGTCTTATCTCAGAGCCCAGTTTCGGCGAACATTTTTTCTCACAACCCACTATGTCGACTAAGTGTTTAGGCTAACTTCCTCCGACACACAGCAAGTCACGCAATAGATTTACAGTATTCATGTTATCCGAATTTGAATCCCGTTCAATTTTCTCTCCAGCAGAGCCCCAACTACAAATTACTGAACTAATGTACCGGAAGCGGAAGGTCGTAGACCTTAGCCCTGCAAAAACACAAGCTAAAGAATCCTTATCTTGTTTCGTTAACATTGTCCATTGTTTCAACGTGCTGAAGTGATTTGTATTTCTGTGAAAATCCCACGGGAAACAGCAGAAAATAATACACTCAAAAACACTATAGCACATTATAACTCTATCAGCAGGCTTGTGGTTGCGGTCTGCAGTAATTAATCCTCGGGTTCATCAACCATGCGTTTTAGCTGCTTACCACATTAAAAACGTGAACACGCTCAACAATGGTGATTAGACATGGATTTGGATGAAGAAATTTATGGTTGCTTATAGTAAAGTACTGTCCAGTCATACGCCTGCAGTGACCAGGAAAAATATCAGGCTCTTCTTTAACTACACAGGCTAAACAGGCGAGATAAACTTAGTGGCGAGAAGCTAGGATTTTGGATGGGGAAGTTGTGGTCTATGGCGAAGTACTGTACCAGCATTCACCGGTGTATTCCAAGGCAAAAATCACAGGGAACTTCAGTGAGGGTAAAGCGACTGAGATTGAAACCCGACATTCTCGAACACCAATCTAGACGACAACATAAAAAACATAAATTTCGGTGCCAAGGGCTAGTCGCATATGGGAGGTTCCTCTATCACATACTGGTGGTTTACGTATAATAAAGATATTTTTAATACTACAACAGTGTGGAGACGCGTAATCCAAAGGAATGCACATATTTTCGAGTTGCAGTTATGCAGTTATTTAGAAATTTGCTTTCCCCTGAAGTCCATATATTTTCTTGCGTTACATGTACATAATGCCGATCCCAGCGGTCGCACTGTCTAAGGCGTGGGCCTGAGGCGGCTCATTTGCTGGGATTGCGGTTTCGCATCCCGCCGGGACCATGAATAATTGTCTCTTGTGAGTGTTGTATGTTGTCAGATAGAGGCCTCTGCGTCGGGCTGATCACTCGTCCGTAGGAGTCCTATCGAGTGCGATGTGTCTGAGTGTTATCGTGAAGCCTCGGTAATGGGGAGGCCCTGGTCCACTAGGGGCCGTTGTGCCATAAAAAACACATAAAAAGTATGTGCCAGGATAGTGTGGTCTGTATAATGACTCCTTACGGGCTCAACGTTCCGGGAATCGAATCCCGGTAGAGGCGAAATTTTATGCACCCGCCCAGACCGGTCCTGGATCCCACCCAGCCTCCTATACAATGGGTACCGGGTCCTTCTCCCAGGAGATAAAGCGGCCGGGTGTGGCGTTAACCACCCACCCCATCTACAGTCGAGTTTAAAAAAAGAGTACAGCCATATCTCTACTCCCCCTATGGGTCTGCATGGCGTCTTCTAGGATGAACTGTACTTTACGTACACACACCAGTGTCTCAATAAAATGTATACACACTTCAGATGCTAAGAACGCATGTAGACATAGAGACAAAGTGACAATATTTGCCGTGATGTATTGCAGGATGCGAGATGACAAAGAAATCAAAACTAATACAGGTCTACTCCGCCAGACAGAAATATATAGAAAGACATAACATCTGTTATCTAAATAAATAAATAAATTACGACTACACCTACAAGTTGTGTATAAAATACTGTCTGTAGTTAATTAGTTATAAAATATTCTTAAAGGGGGAACTGAGGTTATGACGGATAATTTAACACACACAAGATCAACGTCTATACATAAATGATAAATTCTTGAAAGAAATATACCAACAACAACGGATCCCAGTAATAGGTTTCCATAAAATATCCATAATTGTGAACAGAAACAAGAAGTGTAACCCCACTGGCTTACATGGCACGACCATGTGAAAAGAGTCCAGGATACAAATATTAAAAAAAAAAAACTTGATGTTACGTTACAAGTGAAAAGGTTAAGCAATCCCTGTACAGGCCTTTAGGGTTCCAGGGTGTTGAGGCTGCCATATTTGAAGATAATCGGCACATGAAGGCTGCCTTTACCCCCAGGAAATATTCCTGGTACTCATTGCTGTCAGAGGCTGGCCCGAGGGACATAAAACGGTCGGAAAGATTATGTCAAAGAAAAATTCCAATGATACCATCATGAATCGAAGCCGCGACCGTCCGGCTTGAAGTGCGGTGCCGCAGCCAACTGGGCCACCGTGTGCCCCACGTTTCAAGTACATTTTCTATGTTGTCAACATTTCAGAGTGTACGAAATGTACGAACAGTGCAAGACTGTTGGACAGACCTTGAACTTGGAGGCAGTGCTGATCAACAGTAACGGTGCCACTCGGCAGACCTGGCACTAATGCTACTTGTCGTACATCATCAGCGTACCTTCCCGCATTTCACACTGTAATATGTATTTCACAAACCGCAGACATTAAATACGCTGGATATAACTTGAAGTCATGTATGAAGACTCAAGTTATGCCAGACAGTTTATCCTAAGACAGGGCAATGCTGCAGGAGAATGGATAACGTTACATAATGAGAAGCTTCATCATGTGATCTTCGAAGCATATTAGGATAATCAAAGGAAGGAGGATGAGATGAAACAGATATATGGCAGTGATATGGAGACGAGAGATACTTGCAAAATGTAAGCTGGAAAGCCTGAATGCAACACACCATTTCAGAGGTCTAGGGGTAAATGGGTGAGTAGTACTAAAATTGGATGTGAGGGGTGGAAATGGCTGATTGGACTGAATGAGAGGTCTTAGGGTGGACGCTTGTAAATACAGTAATGAAACTTACAGTTTTACAGACTGTGAACTTCTTGACTAGATTAGCGACTATCAGCTTCAAAGCAATGACAATCAGGGAATAGTTAAGTTGTAGCATGACATGAAAGACAATTTTAAAAACAAGAGGAAAGTACATGAAAGTACCTCGTATACAGCTCAAAGAGCTCCTTAGGTCTATATACCATGTACAGTACAAACGAAGAAACACAGGCTAAAGTAGCAGTCATAATCCCCCCCCCCCGTGGCGCTGTGGCCCAACGAGGGCCATGGCCTCCTCATTCATGAGGTTTCTAGATCACACATAACGACGCAGCTCAGTCGGTAGGACGCCTCTGTACGAGTGATCAGCTCGTCGCAGAGACCTCTAACTGACAACAAACAACACTCACAACAGACAGACATCCATGTCCCGGCGGGATTCGAACCCACGATCTCAGCAAGCGAGCGGCCGCAGACCTACGCCTTAGACCGCGCGACTACTGGGACCTGCAGCAGTCATAATTTACGATACATAATTAAAGTTATGTAAAAATAGCGCCTGTTTAAAATAGAATGCCAGCATTTTTTTTCGAAAACCTAACTTATCGACACCACGGCCACACAATCACAAAATGCCTTCCACTTAAGTTATATGAAACAGTTCACACTCGGTGGCTATATATAAATATGAGTACCGTGGTCGGGACACCCAGGTACGAAGGGCCTCAGGTACATCCACACCTCACCTCACCCCCCCCCTCCCGGGCCCATCACCAAAAAAAAATCAATTGAAATCCGTTCAGTATTTTGGGAGATGAAACACGGGAACAGAAGAATTAGCCAGTTATTTCACTTCACGAGCTTTCAACAAAGAAAGCAAAATAGAAGATGGCCGCAAAAACCAGCAAAAGCAAATAACGAAACAGGACACGCAGGACAATTATTCGTTGCATAATTTGGATATTCAGAGAGGGATTTATTCGCAATGGACATCAAGTGCGTTGTCTGGGCATTTCAAACTTCACACATTATTTCCATGAGCACACATACTCAATGTTTCTTAAAATTGCCATCGAATGCAATGGACGGCGTAGAACAAAAACATCGCGACAAAAATGCCAGTTTTTTCAGTTACAGCTCAAAATATTTCGACGTGCGCAAATCGTGATCGCTATTTCTCGAAAGTAAATTCAACAGATATTGAGGACTGCACAGTTCCTGGACTTTAGTGTTGGGGGGAAAATAACAGATTCCGTGATTATTTGTGCGACTATTCTGGAACGCGAAACGCTGGAAAGGGTCCAAAAACAAAGTAGTTCTGAATGGAGTGTGCTACCGTGAGAATCTCACAATTTCTTTTTATGGCCAAAATAACTTCTCTGTGACCCAAGGAAGATGGCATCTCTCTCAGTGTGTAATAATATGTAAGTGACGGTTCTCACAGTATACGCTCTACATTTTTACACCTTGCGTCTAGGTAAGGCCTGCCAGCTTCGGCACCTTTTACCACATACTGGAAAGTAGACTAGAAAAGAGACACCAAAAGAAATGACGAGTGCGAACAGAGAGACAGAAGAAATCCCTTTGAAGAAATTTTACAAGAAAATAAAATATTGTAGGACCCGACTTCGTTTAAAAAATGCATTTATTTTGTGTCCCCACAATATACTGCGCTTTCCCACCATAGCACCATTTTCGGGAAACATACTGTGTAATGGTTACTGTTACAGAAACAAGTAAGTGTGCTTCACAAATTGTTCAGCGTCCTCAACTTCTCTACTCATACACCTTTACTCTTTAACCCTGGGTTAGACCATTTTTGAAAACAAAATGTATTTCAAATGTGTATCTCAACCGAATACATATATGAAAAAGAATAAATGTGGCAAGGAGAAGTGAAGGTCGTTGCCTTATGAATCACACCACGTATATGAAAAGGCTCTGTCTAATAATGTAGCTGCACATACCAGCATCATAGCATTACAACGTTTGGCGCTTCCTCGGTGGTGGAGATAAACACTGTCTCCAGGGTACACAGTGCAAACCGATGCGTGTACCAAAGCTGCGAGACGAATATATTGCCTACACCTCCAGCGCACAATGGAGATTATCGGACGAAACGGACGGACAGACGGACGGCAGGCAGATAGATTACTCTTCACATTATTACTTAGCGTGGCATCGCACAGTGACACGCGCATGAATAGAGTACCTTGACGTTCCGTGCAGGTCACTGTGCGAGCTCACATAAATAATAAAATGAATAATTTCTGCCCGTGCCGTCCGTGCTTCCGATGCGCTACACTTTGCCAGTAGCCCAGGCCCGCTCGACATTTTCTGTGTTGCGGGCAACTTCGGCAATACTTGGTCTGTATGCGGGCAACATGAAATTCAATACACAGTCTGAAGAACGATTTATGGTACTGCAACATGATGCACAATTTCACCTGTGTCTGTTACTACACATCATGTGCAATAAAAAATATTCTGATAGTAATATTAAATGTTAAAAAATGCTATTCACAACCTAAGCTTCGGTGTCACTAATTTAGCACATTTTTTTACAAAATGTATTTGTAAAGCGACGCATTTCCATATATATAAGCAGCTAGTTACTGCTGAGAACAGTTTCGTCCTTCTATCTCCTGTATGTGTCTGCTTCTATACACCATGTGCAATAAAAACACTGTGATAGTAATATACAATAATATAAAAAAATTGCGGAAAGAAATGCAATTCACAACCTACACTAGGATGTCACTGGATTTAGCACATTTTTACAAACGAATTACTAACGTAAGACATGTCTCTATACATGTAACAGATGGTAATTGCTCAGAATTACTTCGTCGTTCTATCTCACCTTTACCATGGAAAAGGTTAAAAGACATGTCCCTACTCCAAATGAATCTGCGGGCAACAAAACGTTGTATCGCGGGCAACAAGGTGACTGCGAGCTACAGGTTGAACAAGCCTGCAGTAGACTATAATACAAGACACAACACTACAATCAAGTCACATCAGTGCAAGTTATAATAAAACTGTACTTGGATCGCCTGAGCAGATAAACTTCAATTATTGCACTATTAAAACATCAACTCGGTGTTTATAAGAATACATTTTACGGCGAATAATTAACGGTTGTGTATTATTGATGTCAGTGAGGTGGCAAGTACTGAGATGGAGGGAGAATGAGTGGGAAACACGTTTTGTTCAGTGATACAGTTGAAAGAACTGTGTGCATCAGGCCGTAACCGAAATTTTCACTGGGCCAGTAGTCTACAGCAGGGCAGCATTAAGCTCAAACGACTGGTACAACTGCAGAACGCCAGTGATTGTCAAATTAGGCTCACAGTTTCCTGTCCGAAACAAAGAAGCGTATAAATGATAGCAGGGCACTTTCATTTCGGTGGTCAGCTACATCAGACGGACGCGACAGAATCATTTGACCGAACAGGCGGTGATGTAGTTTGAACTTCCACATCCCACTAGCATTCAAGAGGTTCCTACTTGAATTTCACCCCATAAGCAGGCCATTTTCAAGATCCTTATGCTTTGCTCTCATATCCGTAGGCCAACACATCAAAAGTAATTTAAAATAGACCACGGCCCATTCAATCACTACATTAACCAGTTTAGCATTTGTAAAAGCTCTGGATATTCGATGGTATTGAATCTACGCAAGTGATAAAACGTGAATGTGTGGCTGAGATCACGTGCAGCCTTGCTCTTGTTTGTACCTTATTGGCTTCTATAGCGCTTTCTTGTTAACCATCTCCATTATGAACACTTCTGTACATCTGGTACCAATTACGCTCCTTCATAATATTTATATTCGACAGAATTTCCTTTCGTAAGGAAAGATAATACTGATCTGGCTCTGGTGGCGGGCACTTGAGAATGTGGTAATGAACCTTTAGGTTCCATAAAATGAGGAGAATTTCTTGACTGGCTGAGAACCGGTTAGCTTCTCAAGAAGGACACTGCTCCATGGAGTAAGTAAGTCAGTCAGTAACTAGGGAAAGAGAATAGTCTTACGAGATCTCCGTACTCTCTATGTGTATGTCTCTGGTTTTACCTTCCCGCCGTCAGAAGAAGCCTAAAATTCTTTCCTCTTACAAGACTCCCCGTTCTGAAGCACTCAGCTGGTTTTGTGCCGCCAACTTTAAAGGCGATAGCAATAAGAACTCTATGAATACAAAACAGAGCCTGTCATTTAGTGCACAAAGCATTCTGTTACGGATTGATTGTGCCTACTCGTTCCGCACTGGTGGGATCCTTGAACCTGCACAAATACAAGCTATCCTCGAAAACAAACACCCTTCAGATTAAATAATACTAGTGGGAAGCATTTTAGTGCCAATTTTTTTGCATTCTGCAGAGATGTCATAAAATAAATCCGAAGATTACTGGGTTATGGGCCACTAAACTCACAAAGCATTCTGTGTTACAATTAACAGTGTGGGAAGTTTCCATGGAGTTAAGTTACAGCTTTCGAAGCAACAAGCAGATATATGCTTCGACGGTGGCTTCAGTACCGGCTATGTTCAGATTGAAACGGCGCAACGACCTAAATCCATTCAGAACGGTCCTTCTTGAAAAGTTGACAGTAGCTCAGCTAGCCCCCGAACTTTCCAGTTATATTGCTATATCCACACGCCCCAAAATCCACTTTCCCCTAGGTCTCGCAAGTGGTTTCTCCTCTTAGGTTCTTAGGCTACAATTCAGTACGCATTTCTCATTTACCCAGACATTCTGCCCATTTCATCATCCTGCACTTCATCATCTTAACAGGTGAGACTAAGCCCTTAGATAACATCAAGGAAAAAATATAATATAATAATACAGATTTTAGTTTCTGTGCTTAAGTTCCACTAGTACAGATTCAAAATACGTTTCGATTGCCGTATGTAATGCGAAGATTGTACAACTGCCGCTTTCGTAAATGATAACATAAAAATGTTCCGTGTACAATACGCATATCTCTCAACACAATAATTCAAAAACTTCACACAGTCCAGTAGTTACCGCCCTTTAACCAATAAATAAATACGTGTCTGGTCATTGTTTACATTCAACACAATATTTCCTTACGAAAAGGTCTATATTTTTCACAGAGCTGATTTCACACACACCTGTCTACTCTTAAGCTTATATGTTCATAGTATTACTAGTGTAGATCCACCTCAGAAGTTCGCATGTTCACCATATTCCTATTACTGACGATCGACTAATAAGTACAAAGGTGCAACATTCCGTAAATACATTACATTCGTATAAATTTTCAAGAAGTCCTTCTGATGGTTTGAAGTTGTCAGAAACTATACTTTGCAACAAATGAGCCTTACAGGGTGAAGTGGTTATTAGCACCATCGGTTCTATTCAGGAGGTTGCGGGTTGGAGTCGGCTTCCAATCCTCCGCTGAAGTTTTCTGTGCTATTGCCCTCCCTCCAAGTAAATAACGAAAAGCAACCCTACCTTCTACATCTTGACCACATAATAATCTATAATTACGTCCCATTCGCGCCTACATAAGCTACGCCAACAGAGACAGCATCATCAGAAAATAAATCTGATCCAAATAAAAATACGTATTTATAAATTTATTATTAATTAGTAAACTGGTGACGGTGCAAATCCTACAAGTTACATGGAACAACCTTGTGGTTACATTAGCCGTCGCGAATAAGAGCATTGTATGAAAGTAGATACTAATTTGCGTATGTTGTATTTACATGCTTAGCCAGCTCTTGCAATGAAAAGGAAGTGTTTAACAAGAAGTAGACTTAGCTTGTCGAACAGAGCACTTCAGGGATTTCTTCTAAAATTACGCATATCACAAAGTGAAGTCGCTGATAAACTGACTTCACATAGCGTATCAAACAAGCACACTACAATTTCTCCAGACGCGCTTCGCTGCTTGTGACAAAACTGACTCAACTTCACATACGACGTGGTGCAGTCCTCCTTACTCAGAGGCGAAACTTGAGACGTCGTGTCGAATCTTTAGGAACTGTTATTAGAACAGCACTGTCTACACTTTGCCTTCAGCCGCAGTTCCCGTAATTAGGCTGGTTCGCAAAGCAGCTGCGAAGAGCGACAATTAGCCTCAGCCTCACCATGCCCGTCCCTCCGCACAGGACAGCTCCACCGCCACGAGAAGCATTTTTGTGAAATTTCATATTTAGGATTTTTACCAGTTCGTCGAAATATTCTGGTTCTGTCTTCATGTTTGTACCTTGCATCAATGAAGATTAAAACACTTTATTATCAAACACATGCACAAATATACGAGTCGTAGATACAATCAGAATTATTATAAAATATATAACTACAGTAAATATGCTGCCATAACACCGACTACGTCCATATCAACGGACATGATAGAACCATTACTGTAATTTTAGCCAAGCACTGTAAAAGCTCCCTGATGATGGATCCCTTGCGATCCGAAACATGTTGGAGCAATTTTAAATATTTTTAAATATTTTATAATAATTCTAATTGTAATTTGTTCCTTTTTGGGTAATTCCCCGGCGTCTGAGTTCTAACTGCCGACGTTTCGGAACTCATTATCGGTTCCATCTTCATAGGCAGGTCAATACTTCATTGACCTGCCTATGAAGATGGAACCGATAGTGAGTTCCGAAACGTCGGCAATTAGAACTCAGACGCCGGGGAATTACCCAAAAAGGAACAAATTACATTTAGAACACGGCGAAA
>Ga0123355_10009568_pt1 | contig 14762 bp, 11 predicted proteins | sample TergutEmb28metaG_3_FD_89872 | JGI IMG/M metagenome (GOLD analysis project Ga0123355, IMG submission 89872) | Embiratermes neotenicus P1 segment gut microbial communities from Petit-Saut dam, French Guiana - Emb289 P1 | ecosystem: Host-associated > Arthropoda: Insects > Digestive system > Gut ...
CAGCAAGGTCGAGATCGGATTGTGGCAGATCGAGTCGCAGCACGCGGTCGCGCACCAATCCGGAACGCGTGACCAGCACGGCCAGCACCTTCTGATCGCCGAGGCGCGAAAAGTAAACATGTTCGAGCGCGTTCTTGGGACCGCTGGTCGCCACCGTGACGCCGACATTGCGCGAGATCAAGGAAAGCACATGCGAGGTGCGTTCCATGAACTCCTGCAGATCGGTGATGCCTGCCAGCGAATCGGAGATCATGGTTTCTTCCTGCGGCGCGAGCCGGGCGGTGCCGGATATCTGCTCGACGTAGTAGCGGTAGGCTTCGGTCGTGGGCACCCGTCCGGCGGAGGTGTGGGGCTGCTCGAGGAATCCGGCGTCGGAGAGGTCGGCCATCACGTTGCGGATCGACGCTGCGCTGAGGCCCTCGCGGTTCGAGCGTGCGAGCGTACGCGATCCGACCGGCTCACCTGTCGAGATGAATGTTTCGACGATGGCGGTCAGGATTTCGCGTTCGCGAGTCCCGATATTGGGGTCAGCGGCCATAAGTCATTGTGTCAGTTATCTCAATCCGAGCGGCGCCCGGGCCGGGGGGAGAAACTGCAGCCAGTAACATTTTACCTAACTATGTTAGATGCAGGAGTTTAGGTTTTGGATCAGGCTCGGATTCCGTTTGGATTCTAGAAACGGGGTGGGAGGGTGTCAAGATGGGCAGGTTTCAAGCCTTGGGGCTTCAATCAGTTCTGGCTTCAATGTCCACAGTCTATTTGTTCCTGACCGAAACTGGCGCCGGTTGTGCCAGCTCTGAACCCTGGAACTTTTTGAAACCTTGAAGCCCGGAGGTCCCTGCTATTCTCTCTCGTCGGTCTCTAGAAGGTCTTGCCAAGCACACCTCACATTGCAGTCGTCGGCGCCGGGGCTTTTGGAGGCTGGACCGCACTGCATCTCGTCGAACGCGGGGCGCGCGTTACTTTGATGGATGCATGGGGGCCGGGGAACTCGCGGGCCTCGTCGGGCGGCGAAACGCGGATCATGCGGGGAACATACGGTCCCGATCAGCCCTATACGGAGCTGGCGGCACGGGCACTCAAGCTGTGGGCAAAGTACGAGCTTAGGTGGAAGCGGCAGTTTCTGCATCGCTCAGGAGTGCTGTGGATGGCCGCGGGGCGTGACGACAGCTTCGAGCGCGAGTCGATTGAGATGCTCCGAGCCTCCGGGATCAGGTATCAGGAACTCCCGGCGGCGCGGATGAGAAAGCGCTGGCCGCAGATCAACTTTGACGGCATTGAGTGGGGAATTTTTGAACCGCAGTGCGGGTATCTGGATGCGCGGACCAGTTGCGCCGCGGTGGTGGAGGCATTGGTTCGGGCGGGCGGGAAATACTTGCAGGCGGCGGTCTCCCCGGAGGGGATGGAGAGCGCTCCTTTGCGCAGCGTGAGGATGTCGGACGGGTCGCGGCTCAAGGCCGACATTTACGTATTTGCTTGTGGACCGTGGCTGGGCAGGCTTTTTCCTCAAGCGCTCGGGAAGCTCGTTCGGGCCACCAGGCAGGATGTGTTTTTCTTTGGCACGCCGGCGGGCGATTCGCGGTTCAGCGATTCCGAGATGCCGGTGTGGGGCGACCATCAGGATCATTTTTTCTACGGGATTCCCGGCAGCGACCGGCGCGGATTCAAGATTGCCGACGACACGCGCGGTCCGGACTTCGATCCGACGACTGGAGAAAGAAGGGTTGACGCCGGGATACTGAAAGGAGTTCGCGACTACCTCGCGTTCCGCTTCCCTGCTCTCAGGGATGCTCCGCTCATCGAGACTCGTGTGTGCCAGTATGAGCAGACGCCGGATAGTCACTTCATCGTCGACTCGCACCCCATGAACGAGAAGGTGTGGCTCGTTGGCGGCGGGTCTGGACATGGGTTCAAGCATGGGCCGGCGGTGGGGGAGATGATGGCGGAGCTGATTCTGAAAGACCGCGAACCCGAAGCCATTTGGCGGCTCGGGAGATTTCAGAAATAGACGCCGCCTTGTCCGCCTGGGCGGCATGTTTTGCCCGAAGGGCCTTGGGTGCCCGCTCAGCGCCGGCGCTGTCGGCAGAAATGCATCGCTCGTTCGCCAGCAGAAACCGCCGGCTCGGGATGACAAAATGCCGCGGCAATCCCCTGCTATTGAATCTGGATCACGTTGGCGGGGGCGTTCGCCCTGATCTCGCCGACGCGGTCGATCACCTTCCGGGCGAATTCGTAGATCGATTTGGCGTGGGGGGATTTTTCGCCTTCGAGCACGACCGGTTTGCCGCCGTCTCCCGACTTGCGGACTTCGGGGTCGAGCGCGATGCTTCCGAGGAACGGGACGTCGAATCGCCTGGCCATCAATTCGGCCCCGCCGCGCGAGAAAATGTCGGTCTCGTGGGAGCAGTGCGGGCAGACGAAATAGCTCATGTTTTCCACGACTCCCGCCACGTCGACCTTCATTTGGCGGAACATTTCAATCGCCTTGCGCGCATCCTGCAGAGAAACGTCCGATGGGGTGGAGACCACTACCGCTCCGGTCAACGGCACAGTCTGCACCAGCGAGAGTGCAACGTCGCCTGTGCCTGGCGGCAGGTCGACGACCATGTAGTCGAGGTGTCCCCATTGGACCAGGCCGAGGAACTGGCGGATGATCTGGTGCAGCATCGGGCCGCGCCAGATGATCGGCTTGTCCCCCGGGTTGAGGAATCCGACGGAGATGACTTTCAGGCCGAAGGCTTCGATGGGCTCGATGCGGTTTTCGCCGACCATCCGCGGCTGGGTATTTACACCGAGCATCAGCGGGACATTCGGGCCGTAGACATCGGCGTCGAGCAGGCCGACTTTGTGTCCCAATTTGGCGAGAGCAACGGCGAGGTTCACGGACAGCGTGGTCTTGCCGACCCCTCCCTTGCCCGAACCGACGGCGATGATGGCGTCGACTCCCGGCAGCGGCTGCGGGCCTTGCTGCGCGGGACCCTGCTGATGCGGTGTGTGTGCGCTCAAAAGATGGCTCCTGATACGGTTGAGGAGTAGTGTAGGACCCCAGAGGTTGATTATACAGGGCCAGTTGGTGACGTTTCGCTCACAGTTCTCGAAGACGAGTGCCGCCCATCGGTCAGCTCCGCCCTGGAGTCGCCTTTCAGTAGCCTTCGCCCTCGAGCCGCACTTTGCCGCGGAACAAGCGGAAGACGTAGGTGAAATAGGCAAGCGCCAGCAGGGTTGCGAGGATCCACCAGGTCAAGCCGACGCGCAGGCCGTGTTGTCCGGCGGCGGTGTTGTAGATCGTCAGGTCGCGGGCCGGGTCGGTGCTCGCAGGCAGCACTACCGGGTACAGAGCGAACGCCGCTCCTACCAGCATGCCAACGATGTAGAGTGCGGAGGCAACGAAGGCGAGCATGTCGGACTGTTTGCTCATGGCATGCATCATGACGGCGAGCGATGCGAAGACCAGCACCGGAATGATAAATCCGATCATGTGGTGTTTGTAGTTGTCGAGCACGCCCGGGCGGACCGAGACCGTGGCTACCAGTCCGACGACGGTGAGGAGAAGTTGCACGGGCCAGAGCCGCTTTGCGACGGCGCGGGCGCGGCGGTTCAGGTCGTTTTCTGTTTTGGCAGCCACGTAGAGCGAGCCGTGAGCCGTCAAGGTCACCAGCGCGATCAATCCGGTCAGGATGGTGTACCAGTCGAGGATGCCGTTATGCGGGCCTGTCGTTCCGAAGTTCACGCGAAAGTTGGTCCAGAGCGGCTCGAAGAAATATTGGTCGGGGCCGAGAGGGACGCCGCGGACCACGTTGCCCAGAGCGGCGCCGAAAAAGATGCAGAGCAGGATGCTCGAAAGCGAGAATATGACGTCGAAGAACCCGACCCAGACAGGGTTGTGGAGGTGATGGCGCAATTCGATGCCGATGCCTCGCAGCATCAACAGCCACAGAACCATCATCAGGGGCAGGTAGAAACCGCTGAAGCTCGAGGCATAGAGCAGCGGGAAGGCGAAGTAGAGCGTGCCTCCGGCGGCGATGAGCCAGACTTCGTTGCCGTCCCAGACCGGGCCGATGGCACGCATGATGGTTTTGCGTTCGGGGGGTGTGCGGGCGGCGCCGAGGTAAATGACGCCGGCGCCGAGGTCAAATCCGTCGAGCACCACGTAGGCTGCAACCATGACTGCGACGATCATGAACCAGAGTGTTTCCATTTGCGTCCTCGAATGCGGCTGAAGCCCCTTTCAGAAATTCGCGGCGACGGCATCGACAAAGCTGTCCTCATCCCAACTCCATGAGCGCGCCGTTCCGTTGCGCGCGATGGTTATTCCTTTCGTTGTCCGTCCCCCTTCCGCCGTGTGGGGGCCGATGCCGGCACCACGGCCGCCGGGGGCGGCGGCGTTACAGTTCGGAAATCCGCTTCCGTTCCCGGGCCATGCTCGATTTCCCGGTGAACCAGGAAAAGGAAGAAGATGCCCAGCACCGTGTACATGCCCATGAAGCCCAGCAGGGTAAAAATGCCGTTTCCGGCGGAAACTGTCTTCGAATCGCCGTCCACCGTCCGCATCACGCCATAGACGAGCCAGGGCTGGCGGCCGATCTCGGCGGTGATCCATCCGGCGGTGTTGGCGATGTAGGGGAACGGCAACGCCAGCAGAAGAATCCACAACATCCAGCGACTGCAAAACAACTTCCCCCGCCAAAGAAGGAAAGCTGCCACCACCGCGATGGCGATGAAGATTGTGCCCAGGCCCACCATGATGTGGTAGCTGAAGTAAAGCAGCTCAATACTGGTTGGCCACTGATCGACGGGAAAAGCATTCAGGCCTCTAACTTCCGCCGTCCAGGCGCGATAGGTCAGAAAGCTCAGCGCGTTCGGAATGATCAGTGGATTGTCAATTTTTTTCTCGGCGACGTTGGGCTGGCCGATCAGCACAAGCGGGGCACCGGGCTGGCTTTCGAACAAGGCTTCCATGGCCGCCAGCGTCACCGGCTGGTTTTCAGCGATCATGCGGCCCTGGCCGTCTCCGGTGGGGAAAAGCTGCAGTACGCTGAAGATGAGGGCAGCAACGACTCCGATACGAAGGAAAATGCGGCCGTATTCTTCAAACTTGCCCCACAGGATGTAGAACGCACCCACCGAAGTCATCACGAAAGCGCCGGTGATTACCGCGCCGCTCATGTTGTGTGCGAATTGCCACCACGCCCATGGATTCAGTACGAGCGCCCAGAAGCTGGAGAGCTCGGCCGAACCGTCGGCGGCCTGGGTGTATCCCACGGGGTGCTGCATCCAGGCATCGGTGGCGATGATGAAGAATCCGCTCAGCCAGGAGCCGAGGAATACGGCAACCGCCGACCACCAGTGACCGCGCGGGCCGAGGCGCTTTTCGCCGTACAGGAAGAGCCCCAGAAAGGCCGACTCCAGGAAAAACGCGAACATCCCTTCCATCGCCAGTGTCTGTCCGATCACGCCGCCGGCAAATCGCGAGAAATGCGACCAGTTCGTGCCGAACTGAAATTCCAGGGGAATGCCGGTGACCACCCCGATGACGAAGTTAATGCCGAAAATCCGCCCCCAGAAGCGGGCGGCCCGGTTGTACGTCTCGTCGTTGTGACGAAGGGCCAGAGTCTTCAGCACCAAGATCAGGGGCGCGAGGCCCATGGTGAGTTGGGGGAACAGGTAATGGAAGGTAACGGTAAAGGCGAAGTGCAGGCGATGAACCAGGAGGGCAGTTTCCATCAAGAATCCTCGGCTTGGTCAGGCTAAATGTCGGTTCGCGGGCTTTGATGTGATCTCAATCACAATCCCCCCGGAAATCAGCGCGCCTTGCGCCTTCGTTCCCGTTCCGCATGGCGGAGTTCGCGGCGGCGGCCGGCATCTTCATAGCGGCGCTGCTCGTCGGCTGTTTCGGGAATGACCGGCGCGATTTTCATTCGGTTCCCTGACTTATCGATGGCGACAAAAGTCAGGTGTGCCGATGCTACCTGCTTCGACGTGACGGCGATGTAGTCCTCGACAAAAACTTTTACTCCAACCTCCATCGAAGTGTGGAAAACCCGGTTCACCGACGAGCGCAGGATGACCAGATCTCCCACCCGCACCGGAACCAGGAAGTCGATGTGATCGACCGAAGCCGTGACGACGTAGTTGCGCGAATGCCGGTGCGCCGCCATGGCGCCGGCAAGGTCGATCCAGTGCATGAGCCGTCCCCCAAGCAGAGCACCCAGTGGATTGGCGTCGTTCGGCAGGACGATCTCGGCCATCTCGGATTGCGACTCTCGCACCGGGCGTGGGGTGAGTTTCTCCTCGGACATGTCTTTCTTCTTTCCCGGAAAAAGGGCTGATATCCCGTAGAGCTGTTATTCGAATCTCAACTGCGCGTCTTTCTCAAGTAGGTTTCGAGGAAGCACTCTGCCATTTTCTGGACGCGGGCATCGCCGTGCCTCCGCAGCCACGTGCCTCGCGCGAGATCGAACTCCAACTCCCCGTGCCCGGCGGGACGGTGGTCGAGTTCACCGATATATGTCAGTCCCAGGATGGAAGTTGGAGACGCCGCCTCGTTGCCTCGACGCTTGTCGGAGCCTCGATGCTTCTCGGACGGCGGCGCAGATACGGCAAAGCGCACGGCGTCACAGGTGCGTTCGAGCGGCGCCCAGGAACAACCGCGAGCGTAGCCCAGATTGCAGAAGGAGTGCAGAACATCCTCGGAAGGAATGTCATTCTCATGCCCGGGAGCGGTGCAGTGGCCGCTCCATCCGCACCCGAGAGGAAGACGTGCCGGATGCGGCCAGCTGCCATTTTCGAGTTTTGCTACCGGCATGAAGTACGGACAGGCCAAGTTGGAAATTACCTCGAGCGGGCGGTTTTCCAGGATCCGTCATTGTAGCAGTCGCGGCGGGGTCCAGTTCTCGAACCACGAAACGAACTACGAAGTGCGTCCGCATGTAGTAATCTCGTCTTGGCGCAACCGTTTCTAATGGATAGAATTGCCACTCTGAACGAAGTTCTGACCGAACATCCGAAGGATGCTTTCGCGCGTTATGCGCTGGCTATGGAATATTCCAAGCAAGGGGACTTCGAGCGCGCGCTCGGGGAATTTCGGATTCTGCTGGAGAACCATCCGGACTACACGGCGGGATACTTCATGGCCGCGCAAACACTGGTGAAGGCGGAGCGCGTGGACGAAGCCAAGAAGATGCTGAACGACGGAATCGCTTCGGCGCGGCGTACCGGCAACCTGCATGCGCAGTCGGAGATGGAAGCGATGCTGGGGGAACTGACCTAGAGGCTGCAATGAAGATTCTCTTCGAGAAGGAGAAGGGCGGTAGCATCGGCTACCCGGTCATCCGGCCCATCGCCATTTCTACTACGGCAGGAAACAGTTGATACAGCTTCACCGGAAGATGCATCGTCCAGGGTACGATCACTTCCCTCTTGCGCTTCAAGTATCCCTCCAGCGTCGCACGGGCTACGCGTTCGGGTGAGACGCCGCGCACGGCGCCGGGCCGCACCTGCTTCCGTTCATTTCCGCGCACGGCGTTTTTCCCGAACGCGGTACGCACGTACCCGGGGCATACCGTCAACACGTGGATGTTGTCTTTCCTCAGTTCCACACGGGCGGCCTTGCCGATGGCGTTGAGCGCGAACTTGCTGGCGCTGTATGTGGCACTAAATAGAAGCGGAATATGACCGGCGACGCTGGAGATATCGATGATGGTACCGCCGCCTTGCCGCCGCATGACCGGGATCACCGCCTGCATCGCCGACAACGCTCCGAAGAAGTTGGTTTCAAACAACTCCCGGCAGGCTGCCATATCGACTTGCGCTACAGAGTCGACGAGTCCGTGCCCTGCATTGTTGACCCAGATGTCGACGCGCTTGAACTGGTCGAGGGTCCGGGCCAGGGCTCGGTCAATCTCTTCCGGGTTGCGGACATCGCAGGAAAGAGCCATGGTGCCGTCGGGAAATCCCATTCGCATGCGAGCCGCCTCTGCCCGGCCCGGGTCGCGCGACAGCAGGACGACGCCTGCGCCGCGCTCGGCGAATATCCTGGCGATCGCTTCGCCGATTCCCATCGAAGCGCCCGTGACCACAGCTACCTTCCCCCGAAGTTCCATGCCCGGGTTGTATTCGAGTGGGTGCGGGGTGTCAAGATGGAACCGGCTGCCGTGTCGTAGAATCCAAGGTGGCGGTGTTGGAGACCAGGTGCCCCTTCTGCCTTTGTTCCCGCTCGAGGTTGTTCTGTTCCCCGGCATTCCTCTGCCCTTGCACATTTTCGAACCGCGATACAAAGAAATGATCGGCGAGTGCCTCGCCGGGAGCGCCCCGTTCGGGGTGGTGCGTGCGCTCGAAGAGGGCATCGCAGAAGTGGGCTGCACTGCCGAGATCATGACCGTCACCAAGGAGTATCCCGATGGCCGTATGGACCTGATTGCGGAGGGCCGGAAGCGCTTTGAAGTGCTTGCCTTGAATCAGGAGCGATCCTTTTTGCGGGCGGAGGTGTTGATGGTTCCCGACGATCCGGACAGCGCCATCGAGGCCGAGCGGGTTCGGGCCATCCAGCTTCATCTCGAAATTCTGTCGCTGGCGGGTGCGGTGCAGGATTTATCGGCGGCGGATCAGAGCATGTTGTCGTTCTATCTGGCCGGGTCCCTGCCGCTCGATCTCGACTTCAAGCAAAAGCTGTTGGGCATGCGCTCCGAGCGCCAGCGAATCGGGGTGTTCGCTGCCTATCTCGAGAACATCCTTCCCCGACTGCGGCGCGCTACGCAGGCGCGTCAGAAGGCCGGCGGGAACGGGCACGTGCACTGATTGCGGATCCGGGCGGAAAAAACGGCACGGGCAGCGCGGCGTATAATCTGGGTAAGTTTTGCCGGGGGGTCCCGTTCATGAGCGTTCCGCGCACGTTGGGGGAGTTGCGCCGCAGCCAGTTTTCCGAAGAGCGTCTACGAACACGTCGGGTGAAAGATGAACTCCGCGACAACCTGCTGGCGCACCTGCGTGAGAATGGCGATGCTGCGGTTTTTCCCGGTATCGTCGGATATGACGATACGGTCGTGCCGCAGATCATCAACGCCATCCTTTCGCGGCACAATTTCATTCTGCTCGGATTGCGCGGTCAGGCCAAAAGCCGCATCCTGCGGGCGTTGACGACCCTGCTTGATCCCGAGATGCCCTATCTGGCCGGGTGCGAGATTCACGATGATCCCTACCAGCCCATATGCCGGCGCTGCCGCGAGGAAGTGGGGCGGCTGGGCGACGACATTCCGATTGCCTACCTTTCCCCGGACGATCGCTACGTGGAAAAGCTGGCGACGCCCGATGTGACCATCGCCGACCTGATCGGCGACATCGATCCCATCAAGGCGGCGCGGGGGGGACATGAACTGTCGAGCGAATTGACGGTGCACTACGGATTGCTGCCACGGGCCAATCGCGGGATCTTCGCGATCAACGAACTGCCCGACCTCGCGGGAAAAATACAGGTAGGACTGTTCAACATCATGCAGGAGGGCGACGTTCAGATCAAGGGATACCCGATCCGTCTTCCGCTCGACGTGGCGCTGGTGTTCAGCGCGAACCCGGAGGACTACACCGCACGCGGCAAGATCATCACGCCGCTGAAAGACCGCATCGGATCGGAGATTCGCACGCACTATCCGGCGACGGTCGAGGAAGGAGTAGCGATCACCGCGCAGGAAGCCTGGACGCGGCGCAATGGCAATGCCCTCGATCTGCCCAACTACGTGCAGGAAGTGATCGAGCGCGTGGCGTTCGCGGCGCGCGAGGACAAGAAAATCGACAAGCGTTCGGGAGTGAGCCAGCGGCTGCCTATTTCTGCCATGGAGAATGTCATTTCCAATGCCGAGCGGCGGGCGATTCGCAATCAGGAAAAGCTGGTTGTGCCGCGCATCAGTGACATTTATGCGGCCCTGCCTGCGATCACCGGCAAACTCGAACTGGAATACGAAGGAGAAATGAAGGGTGCCGATTTCGTCGGTCGCGAACTGATTCGCACGGCCATCGCCAAGACCTACGATGAGTATTACACCGGCGCGAACGTGCAGCAGATTGTGCAGTGGTTCGACCTGGGCGGCGAGATTCAGTTGTCCGATGCGGTTTCCGCCGAAGAAGCTCTGGAGAAGTTGCAGGGGATACAAGGCCTCATCGAGAAACTCGGCCCGCTCGGCGTTTCGCCGAAAGACAGCCGGGAACAACAGGTATCGGCGGCGGAGTTCATACTTGAAGGACTGCACGCTCATAAGCGCATCGGCCGCAGCGAGGAACGCGTGTTTAAGGCCGGCGAGAAAAAGCCGGAGCCGGTGCGGGAGAAGTCGTTCGAGGCCGACGACCGGCCCTATCGGCAGAGAAGGCAGTTCAACTGAGCAGGCCGTGCAACTGAGCAGTGAGGGTTGGGCAGGACCGACAACCGAACCGGGTTGAGGGATCGCTCACCCGCTCCTGGCTGTTTATGAAGCGCATCCGTTACTCCAAATACGTCCCCGATCCGGCGGGTGAGATGAGCATGGAGGACCTGCTCGGAGCGCTCTCCGATTATCTGCTGCAGAGCGGGTTTCAGGATTCCATGTGGTACGAGATGCCCCCGAGTGAGCAGACGCTCGAGGAACTTCGCCGCGCGATCGAGAATGCCCTGGTGGACGGCGAGATGTTCGACGAGAGCCTGCGGGAACAGATCGAGCAGATGATGGCCGAGGGCAAGCTGGACGAACTGATCGAGCAGCTCATCGAGCGAATGCAGCAGGAGGACTACATTTCTGTCGATGAACCGCAGGATCCGGCGCGGCGATCAAGCGTGGGTGGGCAGACGGGCGAGGCGCAGCAGGCGCGGTTTGAGATTACCGACAAGAGCCTCGACTTTCTTGGATTCAAGTCCCTGCGGAATTTGCTGGGATCGCTCGGCAAATCGAGCTTTGGCCGGCACGATACCCGCGATCTGGCGACCGGCATCGAGGCCAGCGGATCGTCCAAGACTTACGAGTTCGGGGACACCCTGAATCTGGACATTACCGCCACGCTCTCGAGCGCCATCCAGCGCGAAGGACTGACTTTACCTCTGAACATCGAATACTCCGACCTGCAGGTGCATCAGTGCGAGTACCAGTCGTCCTGCGCGACCGTGCTCATGCTCGACTGCTCGCACTCGATGATCCTCTACGGCGAAGACCGCTTCACGCCTGCGAAAAAAGTTGCGCTGGCGCTGGCGCATCTGATCCGCACGCAGTATCCCGGAGATTCGCTCTCTCTGGTTTTGTTCCACGACTCGGCAGAAGAGATCCCCCTGTCACAATTGGCACGGGTCAAGGTCGGACCCTACTACACCAACACGCGCGAAGGGTTGCGGCTGGCGCAGCGCATTCTGCAACGGCAGCGCAAAGACATGAAACAGATCGTGATGATCACGGACGGCAAGCCTTCGGCGCTCACGCTCGAAGACGGGCGCATTTACAAGAATGCTTTCGGACTCGATCCGCTCGTGGTGAGCCAGACGCTCGAAGAGGTTTCAAAGTGCAAGCGGGCGGGAGTGCTGATCAACACGTTCATGCTGGCATCGGATTACGGCCTGGTGCAGTTCGTGCAGAAAGTCACCGAGATGTGCCGCGGGAAGGCGTACTTCACGACGCCGTACACGCTGGGCCAGTACCTGCTGATGGACTACATGTCGCGGAAAACGAAGACGATTCACTGATTGTGCAGGGGCACGAATCCTGCGCGAAGCGCAGTCGAAGCCCCCGCAGAGCCAAGCGAAGCGTGCCCCGGTATGAGTCTGGCCTGCGCGTCCTTGTTCGCGGCAGACAGCATTGCGCGCAACCCCGAACCAGTGGGTCGGGGGCTACAGGTACCTGCCTCACACAACTTCCACGACTACTGATAGGCTTTCTAGAGACGTCATGGCGAACTGTATTCGATGCGGGCGGCAGATTCCTCCCTTCACGTTCAAGAAGATCTGCCAGTGGTGTGTACAGCACGAGGCGGCGCAGCGCGGCGAGGATGATTCTGACGCCAAGCAGCCGGTCATGGCCGCGCCGTGGGTGCGACGCCGGGAATCGACCATCACGATGACCCACGTGATCTTTGGCGCCAACATTGCCGTGTTCCTCGCGATGGTGTTCGCCAGCTCCGATCCCGCTGCTTTTCTGAATCCGATGCATCAGTTCTCGGCGCCGCTCTCGTTTCATTTTGGCGCCAACTACGGACCTGACACGTTGGCAGGGCAATGGTGGCGCCTGCTTACCTACATGTTCCTTCATGGCAGCCTCCTGCACATCGGGTTCAACATGTGGTGCCTCTGGGATTTGGGCGCGCTCTGCGAATCCCTCTATGGACGCTGGACGTACGCTGCCGTCTACGTGATCACCGGTGTTGCAGGGGGGCTTGCCAGCCTGGCATGGAATCCCGGAGTTTGGAGCGTGGGAGCCTCAGGAGCCATCTTCGGCCTGGCTGGTGCGCTGATCGCATCGTTCTATCTTGGCGAATTCTCGTTGCCGAGTGTCGCGATCAAGGGCACATTGAGAAGCTTGCTGTTTTTTGCCGGGTTTAACTTGCTTTTCGGAAGCATGCTTCCGGGCATCGATAACAGCTGTCACATTGGCGGTCTTGTCAGTGGTCTGGCGCTCGGCGCGGTAGTCGCAAAGCTTGCTCCTCAGTCTGACGCTCCACTGAGGCGGGCGAGTGTGGTGGGGGTCGTGGCGTTGGCGGTGCTCGCCGCCGGGTTCGGCGTCCGGCAATGGCGCGGCGGGCAGATGCGCCTGTCCCAGGAGTTCGAACAAACCAATGGCGACATGGTTTCCAAGCTGAAGCTGATCCTGCGTCAGCAGCCGAATTCTCCTGCCCTGCATTTCAGTCTCGGCCAGGTTTACTTCAGCCGGCAGCAGTTTCCCGAGGCCGAGGCGGAATTCAGGCGCGTGCTGGAATTGCAGCCGCAAAATGTCCAGGCCCGTTTTTATCTCGGGTTGACCTATTTGAGCCAGAAACGTACCGATGACGCCAAAGCGGCGTTCACCGAGATGTTGTCTGGGAACCCCAACGACGCGCAGGCCCACTACGGCCTGGGGCTCGCGCTGGCCCAGCAGCAGGACCATCAGGCTGCGATCGAGGAATTGAAGAAGGCGGCGGGCTCGGGCACTCAGATTCCGGGGATTTACTACGAGATGGGGAATTCCTACGCCAAGCTCAAGATGTACGACGACGCGATTGCTTCCTACCTTAAGGAAAAGGAAAACTTCGCCGATGACCCTGATGTAGAGAACGCGCTCGCAGATGCTTACCAGGCCAAGGGAATGGCCGGGCAGGCTCAGCAGGCCAGGAGTCGTGCCGAGCAATTGAGGAACGCGCAGGGGGGACCCTAAAGACCCCGTCGAGCGCTCTTGCCCGAGCCGGCATGCGCTTTCCTACGTCTTTGTGATCTCTCCTACCGCTCGATACGCCTGGTTGATGGCTTCGTCGGTGTAGGCATAGGCCCCGGCGTCGGCGTTGGCGATGGCGATGCGGCCGAAGGGCTTGCGGGCAACTTCGCACGGAGTCACGCCGCCTTCCAGCCAGAACGGATCCCACAGCGAGTTGTACTCGTAGGCGTAGCCGTGCGGCCAGCGGTTGACGGTGATGGCGGCGATGTCGCGGGCGGGATCGAAGCCTCCGGCCCCCAGCGTGCGCACCAGTTGATCTCGAATCTTCCGCTCCATGTCCTCAAAGGTGGTGGTGTAAAGCTCCGTGCGCCCCGCGCTGTGCTGCTGGCGCGCAGGAAGTCCGGGCTTGCACGCCGCTTTCATCATGTGCACAAGGATCGGCTCTTCCGGCTTGCGCGCGCACTCGTACCCACCGATGCTCACCGGCAGATCGAGATTAACGCCGGTGTGGTACATGCCCGGTGCGTAGGTCGACTGGGTGCCGATTTTCTGGAACGAAGTCCAATTCCGAATCGCGACATTGGTATAGAGCAGCGGCACTTTCTGCGCCGAAGCCAGAGCTTGCTTTTGCTTCTCGGGCAGATCTTCCAGGATGTAGGGGATCATGACGTGCCAGCAGGCGAGAACGGAATTCTTCGCCCTGGCCGAGTAGACCCTGCCTCGGCGGGCGTAGGTGACCTCCACTTCCTTTGCCGCGGTCACTTCGCCGACGTGTTGTACGCGAACGACGGTACTATTGAGGCGGATGCGAACCGGGGAGTTGGAATCGTCGAGCTTCGAGTAGTCCGCTTTGGCCAGCACGACATCCTGCCATGAACTGCCGGGGACCGCGGCGGGAATCAGTTTGCGGACCAGCAGGCGGGCGATGCTGGCGTTGCCGTCGGGGAAGTGGAAGAAGTACTTCTCGGCTTCTTCGTTGGGGATCGCGTCCCGGTTCATCCCCTTGCCCGCGCCGGGCTCGAGTCTCAAGCCGGCGAAGCCGGGAAGATCGAATCCCCAGGCATCCTGGGCGGCTACGGCATCAATACCAACGCCAAACAACGGATGGGGCACGGCCTGATACATCTTGACGATGTCTTCGTGAACCCCGGCAACTTCAGTCAGGTATCTGGCGTAGCTGATGCGGGCCAGCCGGGCTTTTTTTTCGTCCGACGTCAGGCCGGGGAAATAATCTTTGGGCTCGTCAAAGAGCTGCTCGAGATCGCGCTTGGCCTGCTCGGCGATGGGCGCGTCGGCAAGGAACTCTTTCGGCAATTTGCGCGACTGGCCGGCGGACTCTCCACTTTCGTTGCCGCCGCTGGGTGTGGGGTTGACGACGAGCCGATCGACACCAAACGTTTCCTTGTCGAAGAA
>Ga0123355_10009570_pt1 | contig 14761 bp, 10 predicted proteins | sample TergutEmb28metaG_3_FD_89872 | JGI IMG/M metagenome (GOLD analysis project Ga0123355, IMG submission 89872) | Embiratermes neotenicus P1 segment gut microbial communities from Petit-Saut dam, French Guiana - Emb289 P1 | ecosystem: Host-associated > Arthropoda: Insects > Digestive system > Gut ...
GCCGTAGTGGGTACAGCAGTGAGCATGGTGTTTACCGTCATAGGTGCATATCCCTTATCACGCAGACGCTTGCGAGGCCGTAAGATTATAACCTTGTTTATTCTTATTACTATGTGGTTTGGCGCGGGGATGATTCCATACTTCTTAAATTTCCAGCGTCTTGGCTTTATGGATAGTCGCTGGGGGATTATTTTCACATTTACCATCAGTACCTTTAATGTAATATTGCTACGTACTTTTTTTGAAAACGTCCCTGATTCCATGGAGGAATCAGCCAAAATTGACGGAGCTAATGATATTCTCGTCCTAACTCGCATTTACCTGCCCCTGTCTGTTCCGGCACTTGCGACAATTACACTGTTCTACTTTGTAGGTCGTTGGAACTCATGGTTTTGGGCGATGATGCTCTTGCGTGACCAGGCGTTGATTCCATTGCAGGTTCTGCTTCGCCGTATCATTGTAGAAACCCAGTTCACCACGTCAGAACTTGCGGATGTAAGTATGTTTCAAGTAACCGAGCAGACGATTATCTATGCTACCATTGTAGTATCGGTAATCCCGATGCTTGCAGTTTTCCCTTTCATAAAGAGGTTCTTTGTAAAAGGCATCATGGTTGGTGCCATTAAAGGATAATACGAAGAAGTGAAGGAGTCGCCCTTTGTGGGCGGACAATCAAAAGGAGGATTCACATGTACAAAAAAATTACCACAGTCGTTATCTTAGTGACACTCGCTGTAGCACTGATAATGCTTGCCGCGTGCAGCAGGGATAACGATGATGTAACACCAGCAGAAACACCTGCCCCAGAGGTGGAAGCAGAAGCAACACCAACACCCGAGGTAGACCCCACAGATGAAGAATCGGGTTTTGTGCCCTATGATGGCATTAACAACTTCTTGGTGGCGGAGTACCCCACCGACTTTACTATGTTCCAAGCATTTGGTGGCCTTGGTGCACCGGAAGGGCATCTGCCGATTTGGCAAGAAATTGCCCGCATGACCAACATGCATATGGAAAACGTAGCCAACCCCAATATTGCGGACGGCCAGGAAGCCCTTAATGCTTTGCTTGCTGGCGGTATGGATGCACTACCTGATATTATCTTCGGTCAAGTGCATATGCTTCAATCCGTGGCGGCACAAGGCGGGTTTATTCCTTTGGATGATTTGATTGCACAATACGCGCCTAATATCCAAGCCTACTTCGCTCACAACGCGGATGCGCGTATTGCCTCAACTGGTGCGGACGGCATAACCAACTTCATTGTTGGCTCACTCATTGCTACCCGTGGCGAGCTTACAACCTCTATGCTTCCATCTATGATGTGGTTTATCAGACAAGATTGGCTGGATGAGTTGGATATGCAAATCCCCACAACCTTTGAGGAGTTTGAAGCAGTGCTTTACGCGTTTAACGAAATCCCAGGCGCGATTCCGTATTTCAACCGTGATATGCATGTTGTTGGTTTATACCCACTCTTTGGTGTGCCTGGCTCATGGGCACAATGGTGTGTAGACCCCGCAACTAACCAAGTCATACACGGCCGCGTTACCGAAGAATACAGGAACGCATTGACAACAATGTCTCGCTGGTGGGCTGACGGCATTATCGACCCTGAAATCTTCACCCGCGGTTCTCAGGCCAGACAAGAGCTTTGGGGCCTTGGCACGGGGGGGATTACTTTTGACTGGTACCGCTCAACCGTCAATATGAACAACAACGAAGATATCCGGGAAAATAACCCTGATATCAACATCGTTCCCTTCCTGCCACCGGCAAGCACAGATGGGGTGGTACGCAATATTTACCATACCGCGCCGACAAGCGGCTGGGCATGGGGTATTTCCGCCAACGCAGCAGATCCGGTTGCAATCATTAAGCTGATGGACTTCATGTTTAGCGAGCCCGGCACATTGCTTATGAGCCGCGGTATCGAAGGTCGATCCTTTAATATGGTTGACGGCAGACCTGTTTGGACAGACGAAGCTCTAAACCACGAAGGCGGAATTCCCTTGTACATGGGCTCCTTGGGTGTAGGTGGTATCCATGGTATGATGGAATTTGACCTAAGTGCGCACAATCCTTTGGAATATGCGGCACACAGGCTGTATGTAGACTCAGGCATATTAGTACCTGGCTTCCCCACATTGTCCTTCACCGAAGCCGAAAATGATATCATTGGTCGCTATGCTGGCCCTGTACAAACCATGTGGGAGCAGTTTGAGCAGCAAGTCATTCTTGGCCAACGGGACATAACCGACGACGCTGTATGGAATGCATACTTGGCTGAGCTAGACGCTGTAGGATTCCAGCAGCTCTTGGAAGTGCATAATGAAGCGTACCAACGCTGGTTTGCACTGCATGGCGGCAGATAAACGTATAATATATAAAAAAGCGGCTCGCCGCCTTGAAGCTTGCTTCAGACCGACGTAGCCGCTTTTTATTGCAGTTTCCTAGCATACAAAAAAAGGGGCTGTCCTGTAAAGGACAGACATCATGAACCCGCGGCACCAAAGAATTACATTTCTTTGGGTGACGCGGGCGTCATGATGTCTGTCTTGCTAAGCAGAAACCGTGAATATTTATGCAGGTGCCCGTCATTGCGAGCGAAGCGAAGCAATCCAAGAATGGCGAAATGTGCAAGCTTCCTGGATTGCTTCGTCGCTTCGCTCCTCGCAATGACAGGGGGAGCGCATAATTATTCATAAAAATGCTTAGTAAGACAGCCCCCTTTTGATATTTGCATAATTAATGCAGCCGCTCCATTAACTTATTGCCCTTACCAATTGCAAGATAGTATGCAGTAAAGGCCAAAAGCCCCGTAATCCCAAATAACCCAAAAAATGCAACCCAGGGATTAGTAAACACAAACCATCCCAGTACTGCGATTACGGCAGCCAATGCCCAGCTTATACCCATCACCAGTATTGCGTTAAGATTTTGCTTAACTGCAGCCTGCTCATTATCCCAGGTAAGCTTTGGCCTAAGCAAATCAATATACAGACCCAAATAATTAATAAAAAGTGCACCTGGCAAGACCAGTACTAAACCACATACAAAGAGCCAAGCCGGTGCTTGAAACAGTATTTGTAAGGGTACCATCATAAAAAGCAGCGCAGGAATTAGTACAACAATACCGCTGGTAGCCTTAGCATGGAGCTGGGTAGAGTAGGGGACAGGGATATATTTCATGATGAAAAGGCTTTTTCCTTCCCGAGATATAGTAGTGCATGTAATCATGACCATTCCCCCGATAAAAAAGCCCAGCAAAGTCATTATCACAAGGGTAAAAGCGACAGTCCTCGGGTCACTAAAATTTATCATTCCAAAAAGTTCGTCAAAATCACCGCTTCGCATAAGAGGGACCAAAGATATCCCCAAGATTATCGGCATTAGAAAAGCACCAAGGACACTGTTAGTAAAGGCAGTCGGACTGCGGAACAACAGTCGTAATTCTTTTGCAAGATATGAGAAAAACTTACTTTGCCCTTTAGTATTTTTTGAGATATCTTCTACTGTGGATTTTTTCCCAGAGGAACCTGACTCCGACAGACCGATAATCCCGGCAAAATAAAGTACCTTTGCAAGTGCGAAAAACACAAGGATTGCCACAGCGGCAATGGCAATATTAATCAACTGATTATGAAGCGCACCGCCAAAAATCACATCGGCCCCAAAGGCTCGAGCGGCAAATCCATTACCGATAAATACAGTGTTAAGAGTAGTCATTGCCACCGGCTGCCCCATTAATGAATTCACCAGGGCATCGCCGTCTATCGCAAAGGCCTGTCCCGCATACATAGAAAAGCCAATGGCGATTACAACAGCCAAGATACCAACAAACATAGTATATCTGTCTGGATTGCGTCCAAAGCGGCTTACCCGCATCAAAAGCATCACCAGTACCGTGGAGTACACCATAGGTAAAATAGGCAATGCCAACAAGGTGACTATAGTGTTGAATGTAAGCACTCCAACAGGCAGCAAATCCCTAAGGGCAAAGAACACTATACCCATAAGTGCAATGGCAATAAGATATTCGAAAACTAAGGCAATGGTAAACTTAGCCCCGATAATCTGGGTCGGCTTAATGGGCAGAGGAAGTACATATTCCACGTCTTTAGCAAAGTAAAACAACGCAGGTGCCGCAAGCATGGAAAACACAAAAATAAGTAATGACCCAATATTAAGGACAAAGCCCACGCCAACAGGCAGCTCTCCCACCATATCGAATATAAGGAAAATATCCGTCATCACATAATAAAGCATCCATAAAATAGGTGCGAAGCTTATGGCGATGATAATCACAAGTACAATACCAGCCCATTTGCGTTCCGTACCGCCAAGTTTGATGGACATAGAAGCTCCAATGGCTGTTTTCATGAAAGTCTTAGTAAGTGACCAATACTTAGACATTGGCGGTCACCTCCATGAATATTTCCTCAAGGCTAAGCTGATTATGTTTATCCTTGAGTTCTTCCAATTCACCAAAGAAGATGATTTTGCCTTTGTTGATTAGGGCAATTTTGTCGCAGAGTTTTTCCGCAACCTCTAACATATGAGTTGAAAAGAATACACAATTCCCGGCCTGGGCATGTTGGCGCATCATTTCCTTGAGCTGGAATGAGGAACGAGGGTCAAGACCTGTCAGGGGCTCGTCCAAAATCCATACCGCAGGATTATGCATTAGTGCTCCCATAATAATAATTTTCTGACGCATACCGTGGGAGTAGCTCTGAATCCGTGCGCTTAGTGCCCCGGTCATTTCGAAGGTTTCTGCCATTGTAGTAATTTTTTCTTGTCTTTGATTGTCGGGAACCTGATACATATCCCCCATGAAGTTTAAGTACTCAAAGCCCTTGAGTCTAAGGAACATATCCGGTGAATCCGGCACATAACCAAAATTCTGCTTAGCGGCAATAGGCTCGTCGGTGATGTTGGAACCATTGACGGTGATAACCCCTTCGTCGGGCTTGAGTATCCCTGTAATCATTTTGATAGCGGTGGTCTTTCCGGCACCATTAGGGCCGATAAACCCTAAAATATGCCCGGCCTTTACCTCTAAGCTGATGTTGTCTACGGCTTTGACCGTATTGTTGCCGTAGGTCTTGCTTACATTTGATAAGTTTAACAAGTTTCGTCCTCCTTAAAATATATTTAATGTATAGCCAATACTCAGTATGCTATGAAGCTACAGACTATACCGCCTTTAGAAAGCGCGCGCAACCTCAAATCTTTTGCGGCGAAGCCGCTTTATTAACATATACGTATTATAAAGGAAATTTCTATGATATTATAGGCATATTAAATATAACCCGAAAGGAGTAACATATGAAATTATTTATTGATACCGCCAATGTAGCCCATATCAGAGAAATCGAAAGTTGGGGGGTAATCTGCGGTGTAACCACCAACCCATCCCTTATTGCCAAAGAAGGGCGCAACTTTGAAGAGGTTGTAAAAGAAATCACAAGTATCGTAGATGGGCCAATCAGTGCTGAGGTAATCGACACCAAGCATGAGGGTATGGTGAAAGAAGCCAGAGAACTGGCAAAAATCCATACAAACATTGTAATAAAAATCCCAATGACAGCAGAAGGGCTCAAAGCGACAAAAATCCTCACTGCCGAAGGTATCAAGACAAACGTAACTTTGGTTTTCTCGGCGGCGCAAGCCCTCCTTGCAGCAAAAGCCGGTGCAACATATGTAAGTCCATTCATGGGTAGGATGGAAGATATCGGAGCAGATGGCGGAAATCTAATAGAAGAAATAGTGGACATCTTCGACATGCACAATATCGAAACAGAGATTATAGCCGCAAGCTTGAGAAATCCGGTTCATGTAACAACCGCAGCAAGATTGGGTGCCCATATTGGCACAGTGCCATACGCCACTATGGTGCAGATGCTAAATCATCCGCTGACGGATAATGGTATCGCAAGATTCCTTGAAGACTGGAAGGCAATGGGCTCATAACCGGAAGAAAAGCAAAGAAAGGGCTGACCTGTTTGCTGGTTTTCTAGCGAGACAGACATCATGACGCCCGCGTCACCCATAGAAATGTAATTCTTGGTGCCGCGGGTTCATAATGTCCGCATTTTACAGGACAGTCCGTACAGGCGTTAGTCTTGATACAATTGTATGAAGGCTGGAAATGCTTATATTCTAGGCTTTTCGCATTATAACGACTGCTTTTTGCCCTATAAATGCGATTCGGAAAAACAAATGTCTAATATCTATTATTTTAGTAACGCACCCTTGCACTGCATATATTTGTGTGACACATGAACACGAAACCAGAACCTTTACACGATTATATGGGTATCGTGTAAAGTTCTGGTTTCTGAAGAAAATGCTTATTAGGTATGTTTATTCGGTAACTTTTTGCAAAACAGATAAAACCCCGGAGGCAATTTCCTCATCGACTGTAAAAAGCCGTCGCCCACATGCACATTTGCGATATTGCTTGCCGTTGATTGCGTAATAATTCCTCTTGCCTTCTTCACAAACGGGGTCGCAAGTGTCAGTACAATTTCTGTATTCATCATAATCTTTTATAACGGCTTGTGGCAAATTTTCTAAAAATCCATTAAAATCATAGAAAAATATGTTGTACAGATACATAAGCAACTCATTACCACGAATGATAAATTGGAGTGCATTAAACCCCTTTTGGTTTGGCGAATTGTATTGGGCAGACAACCCATGCCGCCTTAATTGAACTTTCGATTTGTAGCCATTTTTGGTCAAAAGCTCGTGGGCTTGCGATACAAAATTGATATATTCCTGCGGCACTTCCGGAAGAAAATCTGCAATTGATAATTTTTTTTGTGAACTCATATGCTTCCTTCTCTCTGAAAAACGCATTCGACGACCGAAGCCGAATAATATAAATTTTCTCCGCTACTTCTCACTAGACTATAGCATATCTACGTGTATTGTGCATCCAAAAATAAAAAGAACGTCGGAAATCGTGGGTTGTATCAACCCCACCATCCACCCCCCCGTATTACAATAGCACATTACCGAGCCCCATCAAATACCTCTATCATTGCCTTACTCGGATTCAATAAATCATTAACATCACAAGTTACTGTCGGGATTGCACCGTGGTCTTCATGGATTTTCATTCTTAGTCGTTCGTTTTCTGTTTTTCCGCTAAGGTTGGAATATCCAATCGTTCGGCATAAATCCCCAAACAGGAAGTTGTTTAAATCAATGCCCCCCGTCCGCTCAAGACCAGGAACGCTTTCATGATAACTTTTATATAAATGAGCTTGCGCAAATGATAGGCCCTGGAAGGTTATCTCGTTCAGCCCCTCGCCACCCATTGCCAAGCCGCTTCCCATGCTGCCCACATGCTTTATCAAGGACGCCATACCTTCCGTTGTAGTCGTCGAGTTAAGCAAACAATTGTGTAAATTGGCAGTCCAACAGGTAACATCAATGAATAGAGCATCTGTTTTGAGTATGTCAACGGCTTTTTTCAGTTCCTCCATTAACACGCTTTGCCACATTTTGTTGGCTGGGTGGATTTTTATCATTACCTTGTTGTCTCTGTTTTTTGTTAAATTCAAATTGGATGATGGGACACCCAAAAAACCGTCTTTGCCCCAGCCCCAGCCATGACGCCCCTTGGTTTCTAGGTTGATGTAGCCATAGTCTCGGAATAGGGGATATAGGCTGTGAGTCGGATCTATTTCAATAGAATTGCCATGGGGCATCATATGGAAACCTAGTTTTTGCCCATGCTTAAAAAACTCGGTTGCATCTTTTGACGGTAGATATTCTGGGTAATTTTCGTCATAACCAAAGTTGCGCCAATATGGTATGTGTAGTAGTACTTTTGTAGGGTCTGTGTGCTTTGCAAGTGCGTCCAATGCCACAATTTCTGACGGAAACCAGGATACTGCCATTTTTATGTCGTACATCCAGTCCTTGCGCAATTTTTCTTGTGCTTCTAAGCTGTAGGCCTTATATAGCCATGTTTTGTAGTAGGCCGCTGGTACATGCCAGCTACCGTCATATACATTTAGTCGCCACTCTAGCCCCCCGGCTGATGTGTTGGAGTCAATTGCACCATATGCATCTGTTTCAAAACCCAAGCCAAAGGGGTCACTTTCTGTCCCAATTGATAGGGTTTTATATTTATAGCTTGTATCCTTGCAATAAAGCCAAAAACCACTTGAGCTGCCTTGCAAAATAGCAAAACCCGCTTCCCATTTCATGGGCCATGTAAAACGCTCCCCTTGAAGCAGCTCGTCGTCAAGGTTCATTTTTATGCCTTGATATAGGGGCGCAATCAGTTTAAGGGATGCATCTATGCCAGGAACAATCCACTTCACAGAGCGCACACCAGCTTGCCCCGAAAATGCGGAAGGCTCGACAACCAGATCCCCTGTTTCGATATCTTCGGTTAGAAGAATAACTCCGTCACCATGCCAGCTATGAAAACGCATTTCGACGCAGTAGTCGTTTATTTGAAAATATTTAATCTCGGATTGTGAGCCATTGCTTATATTAACAGTTCGATTGTTGGGATATACAATTGATAATCCAGAGTGCTGAGATGTATCATTCAGGCTGATATATTTCTTGTTGCTTAGTTTTGAAAAGAGTTTGACGATTAAGCCGTCTTTAATGGTGGCATTGAGTGTTTTAGTATCCACCTTTACTGTATTATCCATGATTTTTAACATAGCTACTCTCCTATCCTATGTCCACTTACCGGAAGAAAAACGCCTTTGGCCCAATCATCAAAACCGATTTTCGTATTGTGTTAGCTCCATGCCCCAATATTCGCCTGTACAAAATCATCATCCGTAAGCTCAGGATACATAGCACACACCCTATCCAGCTCTCGAGCCTGCCCAGGGGAAAGTTTCTCATGGTCACTAAGGCACCATATCCCTGCCATAAGTCCCTGGCGGTGCAGTACTTCATGGATACCGGATATACAGCCTTTGAATCCGTTGCTTGGGTCAAATACGGCGGCGTTCATATCCGTTATTTTGGCCGCTAGGGTAAGCAACTCGGCTGATATCTCGCCACTTTCCCTGGCTTGCCGCAGTTTGGCGAACATATCCACATGGGTTTTTGTCCACACAGAGTAGTGACCTAAAAGCCCTCCGGCGAAACTGATGGTATAATCGCGGCCATTTCTTGGGAAAGAAAACTCCGTTAGCAAGTCTGTAACTATTGTGTCGTCGTTGCCGGTATACATTGCGATACTACGTCCAGACCAGGCCACGGCACGCAAGATATCTAGAGTTTGATACCGGTCAAAGGGCGCGGTTTTTATGGCTACAAGGTTTTCTATCTCGCTAATAGCTTCCCAGTATTTATACGTTAGAGCGGGGCCTCCCACAGCTCTTTGCAAGGAAAATCCAACAACAGGCATTACCTCAGCCACGGCCCTTGCCCTTGTTAAATGCCCGGCTTCATCTATGTCAGGTAACCCCCCTGGGGAAAGCAGCACCGCGTCATAGCCTAGTTTTTTGGCTAACTCCGCTTCCTTTACCGCTTGACTGGCTGGGCCGCAAGCTCCGGCTATTTTTATGATTGTCTTGCCAGTAGCCGCTTCAAATATAGCAACTTCATCTGTCACAATTTCCAGCACCGGTGCCAGAAGTCCGACTTTTGGATCATGGATTTCAAACTGGGTGGAATGCACTCCGCTGGCAATCCCACCCGCCCCAGCATTTAAGAAATAGCGCATAAGCAAGCGTTGATGCTTTTCATCCAGCTTTTTATCGGCGGTTAGAGCTAAGGGTGTTGCAGGTATGACCGTCCCTGATTGCAAAAGGCTTAGTGCTTCTTTTCTCATTAGAATTTCCCCTTTCGCTCTTCGAAATGGGTTGGTTTGTTTAGAAGGCGTCCTCCAGCTTTGAGCCACAGAGCTTGCCATTCAATCATTTGGCTTAATGATACGGTGGGATATCCGAATAATTTACACATTTTTGCCGCATTGTTTAGTAACGCCGTTTCTCTCACATTGTCCTGTTCTTCTATAATCGGTTCTATTCCCAGATGTTTTCCAAGCTCAATTGCTGCCCATTTTACGGATACGGTTTCCGGTCCGGTTACGTTTAAGAAACTTGCGGGACTTTCACAAATATGCAAACATCTTAGGGCCACTTCATTGGCATCTCCTTGCCATATGCAGTTTACAACCGGTGAATATATGGGAACAGGGTTGCCTGCCAGGATATTTTGGGCTATATCGTTAAGCACACCATAGCGCAAGTCGACGGCGTAGTTTAGCCGATACATACATACCGGAGTTCCGTAAGTGACACTTGCGTACTCAAACATTCGCTCCCGTCCTAGGGTAGACATACCATATTCTCCAATGGGGCCTGGGGCAACGGTTTCATCTGCACCGCCGTCCCGGATGTGCATCATAGGATAGACATTCCCCGATGAAAAAACCACTATACGGGAATTTCTAAACCGCTCCGCAACAAGGGATGGCAGCCATGTATTCATAGCCCAGGTCAGGTGCTCCTGGCCATCTGTGCCGAATTTGCGCCCCGCCATGTAAATGACATTAGGCACATCAGGCAGTTGAGCCAAGACACCGGGTTCCATCATGTCCATGCTGATGATTTCCACACCTATTTTTTTTAGCAATGCCACCGCAAATGGGTCACCAAAGCGGGATACCGCGATAATCCGCTTGTTGACGCCCGCCTTTTTACATGCATTAACAGCCAAGGCCGCAAGTGTAGGTCCCATTTTGCCCCCGGCACCTAAAATAATTATGTCACCCTCAACTTTGGCCATATCCTCTGTCAATGCCGCCGAGGGTGTGGTTAATAGCTCGTCAAGATATTCTTCAGTCCACATATTGCGCTCCTTCTTTCATAATGAGTACATACTCACCTATGCCTTGTCTCTTTGTCAACTGTAGATATTGCCTAATAAAGGTGGGTAAGATAATATGTAATAAAGGGAATATATACACAAGTAATGATTCTTGTCCCTACATATTCCTATATTAAAATTAACCAAACATGGGGCAGAGCCCCTCAATAAGGAGGATTTGAAATGGGAAACGTGTATGAGCTAAAAAGCCCTACTCTCCACTGCGAATTTTGCCGTGAGACAGGTGCATTGGTAAAGCTGACCGCGCCGGAGATGGGATGGGCCATATTGGACAGGCCTAAGCTTGGCCTCAGCTTTAGGCTAATGGTGCCCTTAAACGAAGAGCTGCGCAATAACGATGTGTTGGGGGAAAAGCAAAAGCTCCACTCTGTAAAGGAAGCTGCCGACAGCCTTACCTTCACATGGCGCAATATTACATCCGAGCGCGGCGGAGAGCATCCTATTGATGTGACCATCCGTGTTGCAGTGGAAGACCGGCAAATAGTGTACTACACCCACATCGAAAACCGCTCCCAATACACAGTAGAAGCCGTACATGTCCCCTATGTTGGCGATGTGCGTCCGCCTCATTCTCCTGACAAAGAAGTGGAATGGTTCAAGAGTTTTACATGCAACTACGGCTCTTACTCGGAACATCGGCTATGGCCTCATTTCGACAATCAGCATGGGTATTACGGCACGGATTACCCCACACAAATGTCTGCACGGGTACCGTCAAACCCCTTTTATCTTATGCGTTCCCCAGACAAGGGGCTGTATGCCGGGGTAAAAGCCAATTCCTCAGAGATGGTTGCATGGAATATGGAACTGCGTCCCGGCTGGGATTCATCTATAAGCTGGGAGCGTCCACGGGTTGACGAAATCGCCGGTAAGCCTGTTCATACAAGATTTGCGGCGGTGCATATGCCCTACATTTTGCCTGGAGAAAGCAGAAGCCTTAGCCCTATCGCACTGGAAGCATTTAAAGGCAGTTGGCACGCGGGAGCGGATATCTACAAAAAATGGCGTGATACCTGGTTTACCCCAGCACCAACTCAGGAATGGGCCAAAAAACCACATTCATGGCAGCAGCTTCATATTAATTCTCCTGAAGATGAGTTAAGGATGCGTTTTACCGAACTACCCAAAGTAGCGGAAGAATGCAAAAAACATGGAGTTGCGGCTATCCAGCTAGTAGGCTGGAATGATGGCGGTCAAGACCAAGGCAACCCATCCCATAGCCCCGACCCACGCCTGGGTACATGGGATGAGCTAAAAGATGCCATCGCAAAATGCCATGAAATTGGCGTAAAAGTAATCCTCTTCTCCAAGTTCGTATGGGCGGACCGTGGGACAGATGAGTTTTGGGATGAATATATAGACCTGGCAGTAACCGACCCATATGGGGACTATTACCTATATGGAGGGTACCGCTACTTCACCCCTGCTCAGCTTTTAGACATTAACACCAAGCGGCTGATACCCATGTGCTTCCGCTCCGAAGAGTTTATGAAAATATGTGAAAAAGAATTTATGAAGATGGTAGACCTAGGTGCCGCCGGTATGCTCTATGACGAATGCTTCCACCATACCCCATCATGGCTATGTTTCCATCCGGATCATGGGCATCGTTATGGTGCGCCTGTTTACGCAAATGATGTAGAGTTTATTCATCGCTTGCGCAAGCTCCCAGGAGTACCCAAGGATTTTATGATGGCTGGGGAAGCTCTGTTGGATTGGCAGTTTGGCTCTTACGAAGTATCGTACTTCCGCTCCGAGAATAAATGGCATTTGCCCCTAAGTCGCTATCTACAGCCAAAGGGTCTGCATATGACAGCAATAACCGGCTACAACGACCGCAACATGGTTAATCAGTGCTTGCTGGCTCAATATGTTATTAGCTATGAGCCTCTTAACTTCAAGGGGCGACTTAGCGACTACCCCGACACCGTGGAATATGGCAAGAAAATGGACGCTCTGCGTACAGAGTATCGCAAGTGGTTCTGGGACGGCGAGTATCGTGATGTGCTGGGCGCGAAGGTTATTTTCGAAGACGAAAAAGGCGAAGAAAAAGCCCATCACCCATACTCCGTGTTCAAAGCAGCGGACGGTAGTCTAGGTGTTGCTATTGCCAATTACGAAGATAAGGCTGTTAAGGTTATGCTGTTGGCCGATGATGGCCAAGCGTTTAAGCAATATCGTACTGTGGATAACCCAGAACTCATGGATGCCGGCGGCTGGATAGAAATCGCCCCGCGTTCCGCTGTAATCGCCATATAATGGCCAAGCCGTTAAAGACCGTTTTGGTTGGTGCCGGAGGATATGGGGCAAACTATGTAAACTATCTTTTGGACGAAGCTATGGCGCAAAGATTTTCTTTTGCCGCGGTGGTAGACCCATATGCCGATAAGTCAATAGTCTATGAAAGCTTCAAGGATATTGTGCCTATTTACGCGTCCTTGCCGGATTTTTTCAAGGAAAACAATGCCGACCTTACAATCATATCCACCCCTCTGTTTTTGCATTATGAGCAGTGTAAAACCGCCATGGAAAGCGGCTCTCATGTGTTATGCGAAAAACCTCTGGTACCTACCATGGATGAGCTTAATCGCCTTGTTGCTATTCAAGAGTCAACAAGGCGAAGGCTTTCCGTAGGGTTTCAGTGGTGTTATTCGGAGGTTGTGATTGGTCTTAAGGAGAGGATCCTTGCGGGAGAGCTAGGTAAACCTGTTTCGCTAAAGGCTTTGGTATGCTGGCCCCGGACTTGGCAGTACTATGCCAGGGGCGGTGGCTGGGCTGGAAAAATGCGCACAAAGTCCGGTCAGGCAGTGTACGACTCAGTTATTAGCAATGCCACTGCCCATTATATCCAGAATATATTGTTTCTGCTGGGTCCTGATATGGAATCCTCTGCAAAGATGAATAAATATGAAGCAAACTACTCCCGTGCCAACGACATCGAGACTTTTGACACGATTCTTTTACAAGGAGATATGGCCGGGGCCAAGGTGTTTTATGCCGCCTCCCATGCTGTCAATTATCAAATTGGGCCGGTTATGGATTACACTTTTGAAAATGCACGCGTAATGGTTAATATGTACAAAGATGACTACCATATGTGGGTTCATCACAATGATGGCAGAGTTGAGAATTTGGGCATTGTGTACGGCAACGGTGACAAGAATAGGCTCATATACACAGCCGAATGCATAGATGGGACACGCCCATGGGTATGCTCAGCAAAAACCGTCCAGCCCTTTACCGCGTTAATTGATTCAATATTTAAGAAGCCCGATTTCCGAGCTTTTCCTGAGGCAAAAATCATTCGCGACAGCAAGAAGGAGATTACCTATGTGCGTAATTTGCATTTGGATTTGATGGAGCGGTTTAGTAAGGCGTAGCATTTATTTTTGTTTTATTCATTTTATGACATTGTACAGTCATTCGTATTGATATATTCATAAAAAAACTATATTGTTGATGTTACTTTATTGTGTGATGTGGCAAGTCACGATTAGAAGGAGGAATATTTTATGGTAAGAATGTTCAGACGCTTGATGTTGGCTGCTATTATTTTGGCTTTAGGTATCGTGTTGCTGGCCGGTTGCGGCGGTAATGGCAACGATAATGACGTTGTGGATACCGGAACCACTACAAATGAGAACGGCACCGACACTGTAGAAAACAACAACAATGATGATGACGACAACGATACAGTAGATGCCAGCGTAGAACGTCCACATGATTTTGACGATTCTGTTGTTGGCGAAATAACCATCATGACATGGGGCGGAGACGGCCAGGTATGGATGGATGCCGGACGGCAAAATCCAGACCCAGAAGACATCAACGGTAATTACACAGCCATGATGTTGGCAACAGCAAGAGCTTTTAA
>Ga0123355_10009573_pt1 | contig 14760 bp, 15 predicted proteins | sample TergutEmb28metaG_3_FD_89872 | JGI IMG/M metagenome (GOLD analysis project Ga0123355, IMG submission 89872) | Embiratermes neotenicus P1 segment gut microbial communities from Petit-Saut dam, French Guiana - Emb289 P1 | ecosystem: Host-associated > Arthropoda: Insects > Digestive system > Gut ...
CGGTCATTTAAGTGCATTTCGTCAAGGCAGGCACGAATTTGGTATGTCTAAAAAAATATCCGCGCTTGATGTCGGTGATACACTACTTTATGAATATGACTTTGGCTCGACAACGGAAATTATGCTCACCGTTGTAAGTGAAATTGTACGACCAAAACAACGCGAGAAAGTTCTTTTGCTTGCGCGAAATGAACCTATGCCGGAAACTTGTGATTCATGCCAATCCCCTGCCACATATATTGACGCATGGGAAGGTGGACTTGTTTGCGAAACATGCGCCAAAAATGCCGATGAGGATGCTTTAATGGAAATTACAAACTCTCCTCGCATGGGCGAGTGTGGTTATACCGACGAAGAGGACAGGTGGGTTTTCGACCCAGGCAAACCATTTCCTCAAGTATTTTCTGGCTATGCGAAAAACAGACCACGGTATGTTTGGGTTATGCCGGATAGAGATTGATTCACACAATCATGGGGACTGTTCGGCTGGCCTATCGCAAAAACCCAGGAAATTAAAGGGCTGGCATAGTGCGTGCCAAGAGAACTGTCACTGCGGCGCTCTAAATTTAAAATGATACCCATGTGCCGCTTTTCCGGCACATGGGTATCATTTGGAAGCTCGGAGGTAATATGATGAAAAAAACTCGTTTAGTAATGACGATTATACTTGTGTGTTTTTCTGTACTCATACTGCTTCTAAGTACGGCAAATATGCCACGTGGTCGAGTATGGCGAGCGGAAAGAATTCTTAGACAAGACTATGAGTTTTTGGTAATTGCGGCACAGTTTTTAGCGGACGCTCCCAATGAAAGAATAATTATCTCGAGAATGGATATAGAGAGAGATGAAATTGATAGTCGTATGGACATTAAAGATGCTTATGTGATTGAGGCCTTTAGAAAGTTAGCAAACCGACGTTATAATGTAATCACAAAAGACGGCAATACAATAACCTTTCAGAGGTGGGCAAACCGCCACATGGGCTGGGGAATAGCATTTTCAATAGACGGCAGCGTGCCAGCACGCAGATCCGTAACCATAGTTACGCTAGAACCTCTTTCAAGGCCGAACTGGCACTTTTATGTATCACGATGACACGGTAACCAAGAGAACACTCATGCCGCTGAAACGGCACACAAAATGGATGAAAGGAATTGCTTTTACATTAACCGTCCCCATAGTCGCCGGGGTTGATAGTCTGTTTGTGGTAAACGGCGTAATAATGGGTTCGGCGGATTTGGGAAATTTGAATTTTGGATATGTGATGCCAGCATTTTGGGTTCCCATACCGGTTCAGCTAATAGATGCAGGAGCAGCGCATATAAATGATCATGGACTATATCACATTGAGAATCTTCTACACTTTGATGATTCTCCAAGATGCCGATATTTTACTGCTATGGGAAGACGTTGGTATAAATACGGTAGCAATTAAGGGGGTGCTAAAATGTTGAAAAAGGGATGCCTCATTTCTGTTGCTGTTGTTTCCGCTGTTGGTATTTCTATTTTTTTATTAATGCTGAGAGGTTGTATGGCGCGCGCTCCGCTAAATAGGGATCAAATTATCCAATTCGTGCTTGATAACGAAGAACTATTAAATCAAGCTGTAGAGGAAATTTGGGGGCTTGATGAACATATCCACGTGGTAGCCCACACAAGGTTTCGCTCAAGACCTTGGGTTGATTTTGAAGGTCTTTATACAAGCGGGACAATTGGTAATCAAAATGTGACAAAGCCGCTTGATAATCCTATTTTATATGAACTGTTACAGGATGGGAGAATAAGGAGTATAGGTATTACAAGGCCTAATGCCAACCGTGGCACAACATACCAATTACAATTTGCTTTTAATGTCAGAGGTGCATGGGATAGATATGGAGGGATTTACTTCAGCAGAAATGATGAACCTATTTTATTTGACGGAAGAAGATGGTTGAACCCCGAAGCATACAGAAACGGCTGAGTTAGTTATGGTAGCAGTTTCTACTACACAGAAAGAATAGTTCCTCATTGGTTTTATTACGAGATGCTATTTAGTTCAAGCCGAAGGCCCCAAAGGTGACAAGTGGCACGGATGACCAAGGGGACGACGACAGGTTGTAACGAAACGCCCGTGACCATCACCTGACGTGTCACAGGGACGGTTAATGTGAAAGCAATTCCTTTCATCCATTTTGTGCAGTTTCAGCAGCATGGGTGTTCTCTTGGTTCATAGCCTTCCAACCGTTTAATTATCTGGACTTTTCGCAATGTGCCGATAGAACCGTCCCCCTTTGTTTGACCACGGGGTCTTTTGACTTTTACAAGAATCATGGCTTTTTACTGCATGAAGAAACGGGCAACAAAGTCGTAATGAAAAAAATACTTAAAATAATTCCATTTATCCCCCCTCAAAACAATTAGCAAAAGCCTTAAAAGTCGCTCTATGCCGGCTTCGGTCAAAAACCGAAAAAACAACCTTGCTAAAATGCCCACCATATTCAAGCAGCAGCTCGTTCCACCATGCAGCCACATCTGCCGGGTTGTTACGGAACACACCACAACCGAACGCACCCAAAACAATTGTGTTACAGCCCTTGTCTGCAAAAATAGCAAGTGCGATTTTCATGCGCCGCTTCATGGCAGTTTTGGCGGTTCGGGTATCTTCGCCCTTTATAAGCACCTGCCCATAATTTACACCTGGGATTGTAAGCACATGTGATTTGATAGGAGCCGGCAAAAATTCCGCACTGTCGTCACGGAAAAAAACCACATTCGGCGACCAAATAGCGCAATCGGTATAAACAAAGCTTTTAAAACGGCGGTTTATAGCATAGTATTGTGTACATTGCAATTGCGAAGGATAAAGAGCGGATGCCGCAGCCAAGCTTTCTTCCTGTGCCATTGCGCCGTTAAGAAAGCCGCCGCCTGGATTCTTCGCGCTGGCAAAGTTTAGCGTGCCAAGGTTATTGCCCTTGTCCGCCAACCGGATAATTGCCGCTAACGTTGTTTCGTCGTGTAACTCTATTGTGGGCGGGCCGTTTTTTTGCATAAACGTACTTTCTAACCTATCCGCATCCTGCTGAGAAATAAAAACCGCGTGACTGTTTGTGTACGCGATGCTTGCAGAAATATCCACTGTTTTGCCGTCAGCTATGTATTTCCCCGTGTTTGCTATGTGTAATGTTTCATTTGCAATTTCCTTATATCTGTTTCTTGGCATTAAAATCTACCCTTCTTTGATAATTGACATCCTCTTCTGAGACAACCAGACAACCAAGGGGACTGTTCTACCGGTCATCTTACAGAGCCGCCCCCTCACCGCAGGTCAAAACCAGTGTAACACCTTTACCATTAGCATCAAAACTGACGGCCCTTTAAGCTCATCATATCCCGTCAGCACCAGGAATCCAAGCACACAAAGGCTGGACACCTTGCATTTTTTCAGGCAAAGGCCCAAAATTTATTATCTGACGGGCTATGGCTTCTTTATCAGAGGTTGAAGCATCAGAGTACCTCAGCCCCAGCTCATCCAACATTTTATCTGCGTTTATTACAACAAAAAGCCCTGCCGGACGCGAACTAACCTCCCCTGCGGTACTATAAATCATCTGCCCCACCGGGGTAGCAATAGTATTTTCGGCGGCATGTTGTACATATAAGCCCTTGCCTTTTTCCAAACCATTAGCACGGTCCAGCAACATAGCCGCTAAAATGCCGGTATCGTCATAAACTTCACAAATGTTATTCTGTGATTGCGCGCACATGAAGCCTTTGCGGCCACCACATTCACCTATAAACCACTTATAGCCGTACGCAAAAACCGCAGCTCCCAACCGCGCGGGCTACGTTTTATATAGGATGGAAGGGTTTCATATGCTTCGTTTATAACAGGCCAATCCGCAAGGCTTGCTTCGCGTATTGCCACCCCCGGGTTAGCAACAAGCTTAAGCAGCTCAACATCCAAGCGATAACTAACATTACATATACCAAAATCATACCCAAAGTGCTTATACCTGCGTCGGTCGCCGCCTAGATACCCAACTGTGCGGCCCTGTTTATACATTTCCACTTCGGATGCCTTCATCAATGCGGACATAACACCATGGTTGCGAAACTCCGGCAAGCAACACACCTGGCCTATGCCATATGCACTAATGACCCGCCGTTCTCCACTTGCATTACTAACAACCCAATCCAGCGGGTATGCACCAAGCCCACCAACTATGCACCCATCAATTATGCACATAAAATGCCGTTCGACTTCGTCAGCTTTGGCCTGGGCAGGGTAGGGTGTGCAGTGGGGCATGTTCTTTTGGAACCACTCGTTGGTGCGCCCGTAACCGAATGCGTCGTTAAAAACATCCAATAATGCCGCGTAATCGGCTTGGGTGCATTTTTTTATTTCCATTTGCTTTCCTGTCCGCGTATACATCTTTTTCTCACTCCATATCATTGCATCTAACAGCAAGTATGCAATTCGTCAAAGATTTTATGTTTCAATTAATAGCGCATAACTTCCTACCACCCATACCTAAACCCACCATCACTAGCAACTACCTGCCCTGTTATCCATTTAGCATAATCACTATGCAAAAAAAGCAGCAAGTCTGCGGTATCTCCCGGCGTACCCCACCGGCCGGCGGGGTGTTTCTTAGCAACAGCTTCGTAAGCTTCACCAAAGCAATAACCCGTGTCATTAGCCCCGGGGTTTATGCAATTGACCCGTATATTTTTATCTCCAAGTGCGTACGCAGCTTGTCGGCTTAAACAAATAACAGCCTCCTTTGCCACGCAATAAGCTATTTCGTTTATCATTGGGCTTAAATACTGTCCGCTTGTAAACAATGTTATTGCATTGTCTTTTGTAGTGTCCGCCTGCTTGGCAAAGGCTTGTATCATCATCATAGACGCGCGTATGTTTATGGACAAATGAGGGTCAATATCCGCCTCTGTCCATTGGCCAATCTCTGCCGTGGTGCCATAGCAATGATTAAGGATTAAACCGTCAATCCCGCCCAATTTTTCTACTGCTTCTTCTACAACTTTTTCCGCAGTCCCCGTTTTCCCCAAATCTGATGAAGTAATCGCGGTTACGTTTAACCCCAGCTCGTTAAACTGCTTAGCTAAAATCTCCGTGCCGTTTTTCATAGATGACAAATGGTTTCCCATAGCCAAATCATAATCAGAAAAACCATGGACGGCGATTATCGCACCGGCTTCGGCAAAGCGTCTTGCAAGAGTTGCGCCAATACCCATAGGGCGGCTTACACCGGTGATTAGAATCTTTTTTCCGTCAAGCCTTATTGAAGAATTGCTCATAGGTTACCTCCTGCCGGCCAATTTGCCGGCAAACTTCACAAGCCGGGCATGGAAAGTGTTACTTTTCAAGCTTCGGCAAAATTGACAAAACCGGCCCGGCCATACAACACAACTCCATGCTATCAACAACCAAGCCCTTACCCTGCACATACTCCAAGAGCCATTGGGCTTTTCGGGGGTCATCCAAACCAGGTAAATCCGATGCCTCGTCTGAGCCAGCGGGCATTTCAGCAGCAGTCGTGCGCGTCACTATAACTACCTGGCCGGGTGCAGCAGTCTCCCAAACCCGCTCTAGCTCCGCATCGCGCAACTCCGGGTGATTACTTATATAATGCGCACCCTGCGGCAGGCCGTTATTGATATACAAAATCCTAAACCCCTTGCTCTGCGGGAAAACAACCCACTGCGGCACGGGGTTTTCTGCTTTTCGCAGGCGCTTGCCTTTACTTTCGCAGTCAAAAGCAAAATGCCTAAAAAGCATATGTTCAACAGTATCCAGCCGCGCAAGCTTATGCACGCTGCCCCATTTTGTAACTGCCAGCTCACCAATGGGTTCCGCAATGGCTTTAGGGAGTGCCGCCATCATAAAACACCGCCGCCCGGCGTCATTTTCAAATATGCTGCCGTCAAAAATATGTGTGTCTGCGTTTAGCAGCGGCCCCAAGGGGAAATTTTCTTCTACCAGCCGCCACTGTGCCGCATTAGAAAGCCCACCGCCACGCGTTGGCAACTCCGCAACACGAATAACCGCCCGGTGTGTATTGGCAACAAGAGTAACCCGCGAACCCAACGGCAGCTTTGCCGGCAGGCTCATGCAGCACTTGCCGCCTTTGCGTGCAGCTCTGCCACATGTGACAATGGCCGGCATTGCGTCGTCATGCATTGCTACTTCAGCATAAATCATCTTAACGCGCACAATTTCACTTCCGCATTCAAATTATTTTTCTATAATCGATCTCAAGTTAGGCAGCCTGTAGCACACCCTTAGCAGCAGCACCCCTACAAAAACATTAACAACACTGTTTAACAGCGCAACAAGCGCTCTCGGCAGCCAGATATAAGTAAAGGGAAACGCACCCCATGCCGGTGCGGTAAACGCCCACATGACCAGCGAGTTTGTAAAGTTTATAAGCAGACTCACAATGATTACAGTCATTGCCAATGGCATAATGCTTCCGTTCCAAGGGCCGGTTAGCCTTTTTAGATTTTTTTGCCACTTACTGTCGCCGTTTGTGGGAGCAGTGCCACCGGCACCCGTGACATCTTTCATGCTTAGACCTTCGGACTGCTCATTCTTCAGCTTTTTGGATAAAACAAAGTCCACCCCAAGCAGGATTATCCCAAGAATCCCCGCACCCAGCGGGGCAACCGTAATCGACACTATTTGGCTGGACAAAAAGTCAGACGGCCGCGAAGTATTTTGCGAGCGCCTTATAACAAACCTGCTGATACTGTTCATGTCATATGTCTGGACTGCGGACGGTTCTTCTACATAATTATATAGCCGGCGGGTTATACCTTCCTGCCTAAGCTGTACAATGCTAAAGCTGCCAAAAAAGACGAACACGATAGTCATGGCAATTACAGCCCCACGCATCCCCACCGGGCTGCGGGACCTTAACAGCCGCCATACCCAGCCGCGTATAAAACCACCCGTAGCCATAATAACCGTCAGTTGCCACAACCATGCCCCACCGGACGGGCGTATAATAAACCCAAGCACGTCCGCAAGGCCGGAAACAACGGCCCCATACCATGGCCCAAACAAGATTGCAGGCATGATAGTAAATATGCCGTGTATACCGACCCGCACATCATTAGCGCCAAATAGCGGTAAATATAACGTTGTACTCGCTCTAAAAATTAGCGAAATGGCCAAAAAAACAGCCGATATAATCAACCGCCGCAAGTGTAAATTTGTCACTTGGTTCACTCCCGTATTTTAATCATTTGCACAGCCCATTTTACTTCCTTCATCCCAAGCATAGCACAGCCGCCAATATACAGCCCGGCCCCGGCCGCCGCCGGTATAACTACCTGCACAAGCGCATGGCTTTCCGCAAACCACCCGTGTACATATCTCACAACAAAAAACATCAGCACCGCCAGCGCTGCCATTTTAGCAATATCCACAACCAGCGCCACCGGCCAAGCCAAGTATCCCTTAAGTGTAAGCATCACAACCATTACCAAAGTCCCAAGGCTAATACCAACAGCACTGGCAAGCGCCGGGCCGGCAATTTCCAGCCTTAAAAGCGCAAAACTTAGCACGGCGTTAACAACAATGCCCACAACCGCAGATACAAACGGCGTCCGCCCGTCCTTCATGGCAAAGCAGGCACGGCATAAAACCACTTGCAGGCCGTACCCCACAATCCCAATAGACATGTAAAACAGCGCAGCGCCGGTAATCTCAACGGCTCTTTCGGTAAAATTCTGCCCAAACAAAACCAGCCGCACAAGCGGCTCACTTAGTACCATCACCCCAAATGTCAGGGGCAGCAAAAAAAAGAACAGTATCCTTACCGTTTCGCCCAAACTGCCCTTAAACCCTTCCCAGTCCAAGGCCGCCGCTTGCCTAGAGAGTTTGGGAAAAATCACATTGGCTACCGAAAGGATAAACACACCGCTAACCACCGCAAACAAGTTAAAAGCAAACCCCATTGCCGGCACGGCATATAAACCGCCGTACAGCCCGCCTGCGGCCCGTAAATTTACTTGAAAATTAAGCGGCAGCATCCATGAAGCCGCCAAAACCGGCAAAGTAAGCGCACCTATCTCCCTAAGTCCGCTATCCTTAAAATCCAGCTTAAACCTAAACTTAAACCCATGCCTAACCAGCCACGGCACCTGAATAAGCGCCTGCAAAGCCCAGCCAATCAAAAACGCCGCCGCAAGCCCGCGCACCCCAAACCTGTCAATGAGGAAAAAATAATAAAGCAGTATCACGCCGTTGGACACGATACTCATAGCCGCCGGCAGCCTAAACTCCCCAAGGGACTGCAATATCCCCGTAAACGAAAACGCAAGCCCGCTAAAAATCATAAGCGGCAGCATATACCTTAGGAGCTCAACGCCCAAAGCGCGTATCTCATATTGGCTGCCAAACACCAAGTCATAAATGGGCGCGGCAAAAATCACCACAACAAGCGTAACCGCAGTGGTAACAACCAGCGCAACGCTAACAAAAAGAGAGGCCAGGTTAAAAGCCTCTCTCTTGCCCTTTTTTTCAAGATACGCACTAAAAATTGGGATGAAACTGGAAGACAACGCCGCCGCAAACATAATATCCAAAAAATTGCGCGGCAAAGCGCTTGCCTGCATAAAGGCAACGGCCTCTGTAGTATCTGCGCCAAAAGTAATGCCCTGCATACGGTCACGCAGCAGGCCCATTACTTTCCCGACTATCATGATGCTCATCATAACAAAAACGGTACGCGCAGGCCGCGCGTCCGCTTTGTTAATTATCTTTTCTTCTGTCAATCAGACCACCGGATTTCATCCCCGCTGATACGGAAATGGATGTATTCATATGTTTCGGCAAGATTAATATAGCGTATACCATCCCGCACATGCACTGCGGTTTCTACCCCTGCGGCAGACACAACAAAGACCGTCCGCCCCTGTGCCAAGTCCGCCATAGCTAAGTGGAACAGCTCAAACTCCATAGCCTGGCGGAAAGCCGTAAGGGGGTCCATGTCCATAAGTATCACCACATAAGTCGGGTTAATAGACCTGATATCGGCCATAAACCGGCCCCATTGCTCTGTACCAAGCCTGCCGGCGTACAGTGTCATTGTTGTTACAGAGAAAGAACCTTCGCGGCGGGTATCATACTCCGCAGCCTCGCCGGCGTACGGCACAGCAAAACTGGTTTTGGCACCGGGGCCAAAGCCATAAAAGTAACGCTCTGCCCGCAACATATCACGGAAAACAGGCCCAACCGGTATATCACCCGGCAAATCGGGCGAGATAATAGCCTCGATGCCGCCAAACTGTATACGGTACGAGGCGGCCGCATAAGACTCCGTAGTAACCATATAAATCCTGTCCAGTACAAACGGGCCTGGTGCGCCCGCGGGCAAAGCTGCCGTGGCTGTCGTCCATTCATTAAAATCTACATAACGCACAAAGTCGATATTATGAAGCCGTCCCGCGCTGTCACGTACACGCCCGCGCAGCCAATGCCCGGAGCCGTTGCCCTCGACCAACATACTAATAGCGACGGTATTGCCCGGCAAAGTCACAACCGGGTAAAGCGCCATATGCGCCGCTTGGGTTATAGGTGTCTCAACAAAATCATATTCGAGCCAAAGGGTATCCCCTTCACGGCCGGCCTCGCCGTTTACATAGGCGGCGGGGTAGCCCACAAAGCTTAGCCCAACGGCACGTGTGTTTAAAGCCCGCGGGGTGCCGCCAATGGTCACAGGGATGTAGGTGTTTATGCCTTGCACAGTTGCAGCAATATAACCGCTGCCCCTACCGGCGGTAAAAACGCCGTCTTGGATAGTACCAAGCGCAGGAGGCACAACCGTGAAACCGGAAATTTTTGAGATTGGAATATCAGCCACATAGTTGCCATCAATATCTATACCGGAAAAACGAAGCTCAACCTCCTGCCCTTCCCTAAGCAAAGCAACACGAGCAGGGTGGCTTATAAGTTCCGCCAACTGCGGTATTGGGGCATACACCGGCACAAACGGCCTGCGGTCGAACACGCCAAGCGCGTTAATAATCCGCCGCTGGGCGCCGTCGGCAGGTGTATTTCTCACGGCATAAGCGCCGCCCGCGTCACGCAGCACCATAGTAGACGAGCCGCCGCCGTCAAAATGTATGGCATCCCATGCCCCAAAACGGCTAAGCAATTCGGCCATTTCAGCATGGTTGGCCCCAATAGAATGGCTGCGCCCGTCCGCTACCATAAGTATCAGCCGGCTGCCGTCACGCGTGACGCCAATTGCAGACCTTGGGTGCCGCGCATTGGGCTGTACGCCACGGCCGGCAACAAACTCCCCGCCGGAAAGTATCGTCCCGCCGCCGCCAACAGCCACCTGTATACGCGTAAAATCTACACCAATATTATTGCTAACATACAACCGCGCAGCGTCCCCAACATTTATCAAGTGCCTGTGTGTGCTGTACATATTTCCGGGCAGTACAAGCACATAGCCGTTTACAGGTACATCTACTGCCCCGCGGTAAACCCGCGTAACCCTATTGTCCTGCACAACAAATTTGGTAAGCCCTTCAAACCGCTCGAACAAGAAGTCAGTATTATTTGCCAACCGCCGGTCAATAATCACAGGAGATTGAAGCTCAAGCCCAATAATATTAAGCGAGGCCACAGGTACGTTGTCCACGCCGTTATTGTAAAAGCGGATATCCGCCCTCAAGTAATCAAAAAAAGGATTGCCGTCAGAGTCCATGAAAAAAGCCGCGAACTCGTCACGATCGCGGTTGGTATGCGGGTTAAGCCCAAGAAGCTGCCCATCCATGGCCATCGGCCCAAAATGTACGGAATACTGCCCGGCCACACCAAAAAAGTCGGCGTTAATACCTGCTAGCGCACCCGCATTATACAGCAGGTTTGTAGTCGTTTCTCTACGCCCGTGGGCCTGCTGGCTAGCCACGGGGCCTATGTAGATATTGGGGTCATCAAGCGGAACAATTAGCACATGCACGTCCAGCATACCATTTGTGGTCATCTGGCGGATGCGCTCGTATACAACTGAGCCGCGCTCGTCTCTAAGCTGATGCTCGAAAAGCACGTCGGCATATGCCACCCTTGCAGACGCTAAAAAAACCACCGCCATTACAAGCGCGGCAAGTGGATATAAATACTTTTTCATGGCTAAGTCCTCCATCTTTTGTAAACGAAATAATTATCGTATAATTTATCGCAAGCGGTGGACATTATAGCAGAACAGGCCTGCTTTGTATATCGCGGGCATAAAACGGCAACAAAATATAAATCACAAGGAGGAACAAGAAATGGCAGATTTAAAAGGCACAAAAACAGAAAAAAACCTATGGGAAGCCTTCGCGGGCGAGTCCATGGCCCGCAACAAGAACACATACTTTGCGGGCAAGGCAAAAAAAGACGGTTACGAGCAAATTGCAGGTATCTTTGAAGAAACCGCAGGCAACGAAAAAGAACACGCAAAACTTTGGTTTAAGCTGCTATGCGGCGGTGAAATCCCGTCAACAGAAGCAAACCTGAAAGCCGCAGCGGCAGGCGAAAACGAAGAGTGGACCCAAATGTACGCACGCATGGCCAAAGAAGCCAAGGAAGAAGGCTTTGACAAAATCGCGTTCCTGTTTGAAAAAGTCGGCCAAATTGAAAAGGAACACGAAGAGCGCTATCTAACGCTGCTAGACAATGTTAAAACCGACAAAGTCTTCAACAAGCAAGAAAAAATGGTATGGATATGCAGAAACTGCGGCCATCTTGTAGACGCAAAGTCCGCGCCGGAAACCTGCCAAGTATGTGCTCACCCCAAAGCATATTTTGAGCTGCGGGCCGTAAATTACTAAGCATGACTTAGAGGTGACGCTATATGAAAAAATGGAAATGTATACCTTGCGAGTATATCCACGAAGGCGATACCCCGCCAGACGAATGTCCTGTATGCTACGCAGGCCCTGAAGATTTTGTAGAAGTTGAGGAATAAAAAAAGCCCGTCATCCCGCGCTTGACGCGGGATGACGGGCTTTTTGTACATATCAATTGTCACGCGGTTTCATTGTAGGGAAGAGTATTACATCACGTATCGAAGGTGAATTAGTCAGCAGCATAATCAGCCTATCAACCCCAACGCCCAAGCCCCCTGTAGGCGGCATACCGTATTCCAGCGCCAGCACAAAATCATGGTCGGTCATGGATGCCTCGTCTTCACCGGCCTCACGCAGGGCCTCCTGATGCCGGAAACGCTGCAGCTGGTCTATCGGGTCATTCAACTCCGAATACGCGTTCCCCATCTCGCGCCCAAGTATAAACAGCTCAAAACGCTCTGTATATTCGGGGTTATCTGGCTTGCGCTTGGTTAGCGGGGAAATATCTGTCGGGTGGTCCATTATAAACGTTGGTTGGATTAGATGCTTTTCCGCAAAATGCTCAAAAAACGATTCCAGTATATTACCCTTGCCATGATGCTTCTCGTATGCGATGTTATGCTTCTTTGCTGCCTCACGTGCGGCTTCAAGGTCCGGGATCTGGTCAAAACATACGCCGGAATATTGCCGTACGGCTTCTACCATCGTAAGCCTTGCGAAGGGCTTCATAAGGTCAATCTCATGGTCGCTATTCTGCTCAACTGCAGTACCCAGCACATCAAGCGCTACCTGGCGGAACATAGACTCTGTAAGCTCCATCATGCCGTGGTAGTCTGTATACGCTTGATACAGCTCCAGCATTGTAAATTCCGGGTTATGCCGTGTGCTCATACCCTCGTTGCGGAAGCAGCGGCCAAGTTCATAAACTCTGTCAAAACCGCCTACGATTAAACGCTTAAGCGGCAATTCCAGCGCGATACGCATGTACATATCCAAGTCCAGCGTATTGTGATGGGTCAAAAAAGGGCGTGCATTGCCGCCGGCCCCGGCTGCCACAGTTTGCAGCACAGGCGTATCCACTTCTAAATAGCCGCGCCCGTCCAAAAATGCGCGTATAGCCTTGAGAATTGCCGTGCGCTTTATGAATACGTCTTTTATCTCCGGGTTAACAATCAAATCCAGGTAGCGCTGGCGGTAGCGGGCTTCCTGGTCGCGCAGGCCATGCCACTTTTCGGGCAGGACTTGCAGGCTCTTGGCAAGCAACCTTACACTACCGGCCTTAACAGAGATTTCGCCCTTGTTGGTGCGGAAAACTTCGCCTGTTATGCCCACGATATCGCCAATATCGTACTGTTTAAACGCGGCATAAGCGCTTTCACCCAAATCATCACCGCGGACATATGTCTGCATCCGCCCGTCTTTGTCTTGGATATCCGCGAAAGAGGCTTTGCCCATTATGCGTCTAGTCATTAGCCGCCCGGCTATGCTTACATGCTTGCCTTCCAATTCCGCGAAGTTATCGTGAATATCTTTGCTGTAAGCCGTGACATCGTAGGTTACATGCAAAAAAGGGTCAGCACCGGCTTCTTGCAGGGCCGCCAACTTTTCGCGGCGTATGCGCTGCTGTTCTTGCAGGTCTTGCGACTGGTCTTGCAGCTGGTCTTGGGTTGGTTCTATATCCATAATTTACTCCCTTTAGCGAATTAATTCAGAATCGGTCTTGCCTGTCGCCAAAAGTGCGTTGAAGCGTTCGCACTTTCGGCTCGGACAAAAACGTTCTTCATTGAATTCGCTTATGCAATATCTACTATCTGGTACTTGATTACACCGTCCGGCGCTTCAACGGAAATAGTCTCGCCCCGGTTGCGCTTTAGCAAGGCCATGCCAAGCGGTGACTCGTTGGAAATACGCCCTCCTGCCGGGTCTGCTTCTGTTGAGCCTACGATTAAGTATTCGACCTTCTCGTCATATTCCATATCCAGGATTGTTACTTTGCTGCCCAGGCCAATGCTGTCTTTATCCAGATAGTCTTCATCTATGACTTCGGCGTTTCTTAGCATTTTTTCGATTAGGGCAATACGGGCCTCGATTTCGGCCTGCTCTTCTTTGGCTGCATCGTATTCGGCGTTTTCGGATAAGTCACCTTGGCCGCGGGCTTCTTTAATTTTTGCAGCTACATCTTTGCGCCGCACTACTTTTAGCTCTTGAAGTTCTGCTTCAAGTTTCTTTAGACCTTCATAGGTCAGGACTGTTTTCTTTTCTACTGACATATTAATCACCCCATGGTTTATTTTAGTAATTGTGTTACGCGAATTAATTCGCGCACATGACAAAAAAGTCGGGCAAAACCGACTTTTATAAGATGCCTTGAGTTAGCGCGGATTATACGGCTTGCGGTGATAATTGTCAAATGCATAAAAATACGCCCTTCATCCAAACGGATAAAGGGCGCGTTTGCTATTTTCGTAAAACTCAAATGACGAGGTCAATCTATTTTTTATGCTTCCCTACAAACTCCACAAGCACATCTTCCATATTGGGGTGGCCCAACTCTTGCAGGCTGTAGTCCACCCTGGTATTGGGCTTATTAATCTTGATTACGCGGTTTAGGTCAATTGGCGTGCCTATTATTACAGAGTCGCAGCACGTACGCTCTATAGTAGCGGCAAGGTCGGCCATTTGCACATCACCGTAGCCCATGGCTGGCAGCAGGTTGCCAATATGCGGGTAAGTGCGGTAGGTATCGGCAAGGCTGCCCACGGCTACCGGCTTTGGATCAACAATTTCTGCCGCGCCAAAGCACATAGCGGCTACTACACATACGCAAATCTTCATCTCGCCATGGATCAGGGTTAGGCCGTCTACTACAACCAACACGCGCATGCCGCGTATTACAGACATATCTTC
>Ga0123355_10009575_pt1 | contig 14757 bp, 6 predicted proteins | sample TergutEmb28metaG_3_FD_89872 | JGI IMG/M metagenome (GOLD analysis project Ga0123355, IMG submission 89872) | Embiratermes neotenicus P1 segment gut microbial communities from Petit-Saut dam, French Guiana - Emb289 P1 | ecosystem: Host-associated > Arthropoda: Insects > Digestive system > Gut ...
AGCCAAAGAATACCTGGTGGCACGATGAAAACAGAATATACAGAACAGAGCATACATAACAATAAGAATACATAAACGTAACAATAGGAATACATATCTTACAGAATTAAACAAACGTATACAAAACATACATTCATATACACAGTGATCAAAAAAAAGAGTGAAACGATATTAGGCTGCTAGGATAGCTGAGGCAGTGTAAGCATTGTGAAATATATTTTAGCTTAACAACAGTAGTAATTCTTTGTTGCTTTTCCATGGCAAGAGTTTGGATGTGTAGATAGTTGACAGCTATGCATATCCCTTAGCACTGCAAAGGGAACAGACTGTTGGATTTCTGTGGCAAGACTTGCAATATTTAAGTTGTTGATGATACGTGCATGTTATGCTTTGTTAACATTTTGTGTACATATTCTCTTGTATTTATACATAAACAAAATTTCAATGATTTTCTAACGTCAGGGATTTTATAATGTGGTGGTAGTGAACAGTTCCAAGTGATGCACCTGTTTCTCTGCTAGTGTAAGGTGTCTCATCTCATTATACTGTTTCTTAATTAGGTATTAAATGACAGACATTTTGGCATAACTTGAGAATGCTATTCATAATTCCTTGTGCCAAATGCACATGCAGTATGTACTTCTGCAGTCTTGTATGTGTTGTTTTCAATGGCCTAGTGCTGTTCCAGAGTGAAATTGTGTTAATTTGTGAGTGATTAATTTCAAAACAAGAGTTTTTGAAAATTACTGTGGATGGGATTCACAACCACATCTCATTTTGCATCTTAGGAGGACAAATTGTGTAAGGTGAAATTGTCCCTCTGCGCTCCATGAAACCACCTGGGGCAATGCAGGGACAGGTGCACTCATTCTTAACCTTAATGGAGGTGAATGCATGGTTTCATGTCCCCAGCCACTTTCTCCTCAGGGCAAGAGTCTCGCAGTCAGTCCGTATGCTTTTGCGAATTTAACATCTTTTGCTTTTGTTGAGAATGTTTCATCTGTGTGTGTGTGTTTGTGTTGCGCCAGAAAATTTAAATGAGTGGATCGATTGTTGGTGTTGGATCTTACAGTGAGATTGGGGTACTTAAAGCATTGTTAAGTGACTCGTTAGAGGATGCTTGCAGTACAAGTGAGACACAAATACCAGGTAATGAAAGCCATAGAACTAGGCAGATGCTGTTTTGTGGATAAATGGAATGTATGTGTGGCTGGATGAAACACTGTTAAGACTGAATATGTGGAAAGTTGTGCTACTCTTTTTACAGGAATGATAGTTTATCTCATTTTAAGTAGGATCCTTCAGCATGTAAACATTTGATCCGCTTTCATACTCTCAGGCTCAGTTTTTGGATTCGTCAGCAGCTGGTTACTCAGTTCTTTTGCTGTTAGATTGCTTCCATGTTGCTTCTCTTTTGCATGTGCCCTATTGTTTAAATATAAGTATTTGCATAGTTTAGGGGTTAGAAAAGAGTCTTATTGAGCATAATTGGTGAGTAGGAATGATGTATTATGTGATGAACGCGTAGTTTGATGAAATACTGGCCAATTGCTTACCTAGTTAGCCTAAATCATGCCCAAAGATGGACTGAGTGGGCAGATGCATTGTCATGATGAATTTGGCACAAGTCAGATTTTCACTAGTAAGGAGCTTGGTATATTAATACTTACAGTCGAACACAACTATATTTGCCTCTAGTATTACAGGAGGATTATAACAACGACATTGTTGTTATAATCCTCCTGTAATACCGGAGGCAAATATAGTTGTGTTCGACTGTAAGTATTACTACGCCAAGCTCCTTACTATTGTATAAACACAATGGGAATGACGCACATCAGAATCAGATTTTCACAAATGAGACACATACACACACAAGGCTCAACAATATCGCTGTCGAATGCAAACGTTAATTAAGTCGCATTAAATTATGCACTTAAGTAACTGAATTGTCATTTCTGCTGGTTACTTCCAGTAGACATTTGTTCCTGTTTGCAATAAGAGTTAATCAGGGACATAGCTGTACATCTTATTTTCATCCCCAAATGCTCTTAATCAACTAGTATCTTATCTCATTGTTTTTTACCCTTATATATTGTTAAATAAAAGTGTGACAAGAGCTTCTGAATTGTTGAGGACAAATGATTGAAGTAGTGGAGCAAGCTGTAATCAAACCTTGACATTGAGTAACATGTCAGAAAATGCTCATTGTGGTATCATTGCAGTTCACTGTGATTAATTCTGAAATTTGATTGTGTTCTTGATACTTTCTGATGAGATCTTGTACAAACTGCCATTTGAACAAAATCTGTGACATTCAGTATTGTTACTGATGCAGTTATAATCAGCTGTCACTGCTCTTTTTTCATCCTCCAAACTTTAGCAAATTTATGAAGTGTATTTGTAATCTGACTGATTGTGTTATTCAATCGTATAACCATATGTAACAGAGACAAGAACAGGCCTTGTTAGGTAAGAGCTGATAGTGGTGTGGGTGTGTTGTTCAGTCTTCTAAACACAAGGAGAGATCAGAATAATGTGCTCCTGTTTTTTTTAACAGTCATTTCTTTGTTTCCACCATACAGACAGCAGTTATTTTGCATCAGAAGATCAACTTTTGTCAGTCTAGATGTGTTTAATAGTTTAGGTTTCCATATTAAGAGCTGAATTTGACTGTGCTGTCTTGATGTTGGTTTGCCGTTTTCTGCTTGTATCCCTGTGTGTAAAGTTGAATTGTAAGTGACATTTTAGCTGTGTCCTGGTGTTGTTAATACGTAATTAAGTATTTTTCTCTCAGGTAAAATGATTGACAAAAAGCAAGATGGTAATAGTCCAAAAATGATCAATAATAGCAGCAAAGCTGGTAATATTCTTAACAACAATTTGAGCAATAATGCAACAGGAGGGTCACCACCAAGTCCGACACCAGGGGATGTTAAGTCAACTACATTGTTCAAGAAGGTAAGTAACAAAAGTTGTTGAAGTTCACTACTAGTTAAGTTGGCCATGCATTCATTCCCTAAACTAAGTTCCCACTCATTACTCTCCTGCTTGAGTGGTTGTACGTGTATCAGTACACGGTCTGCAGCATGTTCTACAGACCTTGATACTTCTTATTGTCTGTCATATCTGTAAATTGCTGTAAATAGGCAGAAAATATTTTATTTTAAACTGGAGGTCTTTGATCTTTCCATAACTTTGGTTGCACCCTTTGTTTCGAAAAGTGTTCTGTGTCAGCTAGTGTGTGGTAAATGAACTTGAATGTGAGTCAGTGCATCTCATGAAGGGTAAAGTTAAAGTGCTGTGGATTATGCTTAAGAAGAAATAATTAACAAAAATGAAAATTAAGGTGAGGATGTTGGTAAGATGATTTGGATGAAGGTAGTTAAAGATTTGTGGCATATCAAATTACTGTTTACTGGAACAAGTAACTGGCAAACCTGTGAGTAAAGTTCGTAAATCTTTTTGTTATTCTGTGGTAAAGAGCTTGTAAATTTTACTTTCCAGGAGACCAGAGGGTATGTGGGCACAAATTCAGATCTGCGGTTATTAGTTTAGTTCTTGTGTGATGAACTGGGAGCTGTGATTTTACAGGTTATTTTAATAGAAATGGCTTCACCGAAACACCCATATTCACACCAGATGATGCCTTGAGACACAGTGAGTCTCACGTCTTCTGAATTTATGCACTTCATTGACCTAAGAATCAGTGGCATTCTGGACAACTAAAGCTTTCCAAAATTCATGACCTGGTTGAAATGGCACATCATTTTTAGTCACCATATCTGCTAGAAAGAAGTGTGGCTTTTGGCCTTTTACCTATGAAACCTCAGTTTCTGATGAATGAGTTTGCATTGCTGGTTGCTTGCTTACTAATATTGATCTCACTGTCTAACTTCGATCTGGTAACTGACCGCCTCCACCCTTGGTGTCCAAGTGATGAAAGACCCACATGGTAATCTGTCAGCCTAAGTGTGAGGAACAGCATAATAGTGTGCACACAAGTCTTGTTGACTGCTACTAAAGTTGTCAGAACAAGAATGTTGATTACAAAACAAGTACTAGCGAAAAGTAGAGACTGAACAGATCATAATAAAACCTTGTTTAGGCCCGAAAAGGATCTTGCATGTGTATCATAAAATATGAGTAGATGTGGGTGAGAGTGGATATTGTTATGTTAAGATTTCTCATGGTAGGGGAGATTTTTGCATAATGCAGGTCAGCTGTTTTGCCATTTAGCCAAATTGACTGATTACATAGCACGCTGTTTTGCATGATAATGGACTTTCCCATTGTCACAGTTTTTGTTGAATTTTGACATCCACTTTTGTTGAAATATGAATTATATATGCAGTGGATGGTGTGCTGAAATGCCATTATAAACAGGCTGCAAGCTGACACAGGCAACAGGTGCTTTAAGGAAATTGTATGTACTGCACTATGAAATACATCCTTTCAGTTGTGTTCATTTAGCCTTGTGCCCCTACACTTCATGAGCAGTAATTGTGTAAGTTTGGAAATGAAAAACTGTCTACGATGTGATGTTGAAATTATTTGAGTACGGTGAAGAAAGTGAAATGTATATAAAATTGTGGACTATAATAGAGTGAAGAGACACCACATAAACTGAGAAGAATGGAGGATAGTTTGGTACAACAGTGTCCACTGTTCACAATGTAGCGGATACAGACCAGTAGACGTACATGTTATAATGATAATTTATGCAAGAAGTACTGGTAATTCATTCCAAGGAAGCCACAAACATGAGCACGAAACTTATTTTTGAAGTAATACCAATAATGGCTAGTTCAACCCCAGTATCTACATAACAGGAGCTTGAAGTCTAGGAGTTGAAGGCTATGGTTTCATTGAGGCAGCACCTCTCTTGCAAGAGGAATTGTGAATTGATAGCATCATGGCCTTTTTATCTCATTGACAGCAGCAGTGGCAGTGAAGATTAGAGTCTGTGTCGACTGTGATCTTGTAAGGTCTCTGCATGCAGGTTCTGTTGGAAAGCTCCTTCACTGCCTCAGATTGTTTGAGTACACCCACTAACATTAAAAAAAAAAAAAAATTACCACCTTTTAAATTGGTCTGTTAAACCAGCTGTTTATTTTCTGCTCCAATATCAGGGGGCTGAGATTGAAAGCCCAAAATTCTTACCCTTCTCAGCAATCCTTTTCTTCATTTTTTTTAGGTGTTCATTCCTTTATGATTATTTTGTTAGGTATCTTCTCTCAGAAAAGCCCTTTTTTATTGATTTTGAAGACCTGTTTTGAAAGATGACCTACTGATTAATTTGCACGTGCTGACCGATGTAACTCTCTGCTTCTTGTATATCGTTGTTTGCTGACTTACCATGCCCCACAACTAGATGAATTTCTTTTCCCAATTTAATATTATTCCAACAAGCCCCTGCTTGCACAGATTTCAACCTGGCATTATTCTTCATTGACAGTGAGATTGTTGAAAATCTTCTTAGCATTTTGCTAATGAAAATTGGGCTCTCATCTTTCTTAGCTTACTGAACAGAAATCAAAAACAGTATGAGGTGTCCATTTTCAGTAGAACATTTTTTACTTCCTCTCAAATGTTTAACTGTGCCAAGTTCTGCTAGTTTTTCAACATCTTTATATATATTCTCATTTATCAGTTACAGTTGCTGCTATTGTTAGTGGTGGTCCAGATTCTTCCCAGTATTGACTGCTCATTTGCCAGCATCAAAATCAGCGATTCCCCTCCCCTGTACTGGTGGCTGCTGTTGGCCTTTTAGCTTTCTCCTATGATTTTATGAACACTGAAATAAAAGCAAAAAATTAGTAGAGAACTGGTCCCATATGCTCTCAGTAGGAGTTCTCCTGACACATTACAAGCTGTGGAATCCAGCACTGGATGGTCTCAAAAGCTGTTAATTGGATAACGACTAAGAGGCCCATTACATTTCACGTGTTCAACTTGAAGCACAACACATTTAAGATGCCCATTGCATTTCACTATTCCATCATCTGGTCGCATGCATCACTGATTCCAAGAATTTGGCTATTAGTTACTGGTGCATTGCTGATTTTTTATTTGGATTAGATACTGATGAAACAGAAATAGAAAATGCAGCAGGGAAAACAGGACAGGATATCAGGGGATAAATTAAATTTGTGGGTCTATGCATGAGGTTGCTAGACTAGAGAAAGATACAAATTTGGTATGACATAACATTGAAGTATCTGGAAAATTACTGTATTTGGCAACCAGTTTGTCCAAAAAGTGCACAGTTTTTACGATACTCTGATTCTGCTGCATGGTAGGTTATGATATTTCTTGTTGCGTGAGACAGGTGGGAACATGATACAAGAACCAATGGGAAATGTGGAAATGGTGGATGATGTGTATGGGAGATTATGAATTTGACAGTCAGTGGATGTCAAAGGGCCCACTGTGTTTCTTGGAAAGTATGTTGGTAATTAGTCAAATAGTGTGCTGGTTATGGCTTGTGTGTTAAAACAATTGACGAACTTTGTGTTCTGTAACAAGAAGTTTCCAAGGCAAAACCATGTTTTATTCGATCATTTCTATACCTCTCACAGGCTTTGGTGGACTACGAAGGAGACTCGGATGAAGAGGAGGAGGAGGAAGGGGGTGATGTCCTGTCCCCTTCCCCTAAGCGTGCCAGACTGACATAGTGCACCCCCCAGCAAATTGTGATAGTGATCAGTTGCTGACTTTGTGCCTGAATGTGTTGTGAATTCTTGGATATTTCCAAGTCCAGTCCAGATGTGAGGTTACTGTAACAACCTTTTGTTCTGTTCCTCAAGTAATGGAAGCAAAACCTCGTTGAAAATGGGGTAGGCATAATTTGTGTCTCAAATGTTCAAACATTCAGTGAACATTTGGTGGTTAAAGTGAGGAAATATTGACAAGGGCTTTGTAGTTCAGTGTATGATCTCGTACAGACTGTGTCACTGGCAGCAGACATTGGCGGGTGTGTCATAACATGCGGGCTGTACAGTGTTAAGCTGAACGTGTATGTGAAAGGCTTATTGTGAGAATGCATTACAGACTTCATACAATTTGTAAGATGCCTCTCAAAATTAGATTAAAGTATTAAACAAGGCATCTGTTGCATTAATATCAAACCAAAGTAGTTGATACTTGCTCCTGTCTGCATAGCAATGCTATGAATGAAAATTGATCCAACGAATCCTGGTCCAGCACTGCCACACATATCACTCATCTATCACTGCGCTTCAGTTTGGATTGGCAGGCCTGTCGGGTGAAATCAAGCTTTTATATATCTGGTGTCATTGTGTCTTATGGCATAATTGATGTCTTTAATGAAAATTGTATGCATTTACTGATTCTGAACGTATCTTGTCTGATAACAGAATTAATTTTGATTGACATATACACACTGACACACTATTATTATTATTATTATTATTATGGGGGTGATGCAGCATTTTGGAATTGCAACAGAGAGCTTGTTAGTACACCAATATAGTGCTGTTTTCAAATTTGCATATCAATTTGAAACTTTTAAGTGAAATGATGAATAAAACTGAACTCTGTCTGAGGGTTGTGTTATATGAGCATGAATGAAAACTAGAATTTGTAGTTGTGTGTAAAGGGGACAAGAGGATTAGCAAACCTGATTACATTCATGCCTTTCCACTTTTGTGATTTACAATTGTTACTTATTGCAGTGGATTTCCTGTGTCTAGTTATTGTTGGCTTTGTACACATTCATTGGTTTTTGCTAAGTATACATTAATGACGTTTCCTTTTGTTTAGTGAAGAAGGTTTTATTGGGAATACCAAAAATCTGTCTTAGGTAAGTAATTTAACTTGCCAGCACGTGTTAAATGACATATTGTATTAGATGTTGTAGGTGTTGATTTTAACTCTGAGAATGTTTAAACATGCAGTATTTGTCTAAACACAACCTGCATTCTGATTGAAATCTTTTTGATTTTCAAAATTTGTGATATTATTAGTGTTTGGCTCAAAGTTGGGATATGTCATAGTTTAAGTGACCCAGTAACAGTGTTTCACATCACTGTAATATCTGGTGAGGCCACTCACAATTCAGATGCAGTACATTGGTTGTACGTTGTTTATTCTGAATGTGTAATCTTTCCACCAAAATGAAAATTCATTCTGTTTTGTAGTTCTGCATATATCCATGTTATGAGATTTGGAAACAGTACTTGAATTATGTATAAGTTCCGGCAGCTTGTATGTTACACATTAAATGTTTGGAGTTTTTTGTAAGTTGACTGCAGACAGTGGGAAAATTTATGTTCAAAATGTATATAAATTCAGAAAATATGAAAATTTTTATGCAGCGTTGCTTATCATCATTCTTCATTTGAAGTTTTGGCAGTATAGAAGGTTCCAGAAATGTGTAATTCTGCATTTAGTAATTCTGGGTGCTGACATATTTTCTTCCTTGTCATGACTTCACTGTCCACAGTGTGTACAGTAACTTTCAGCTGTTTTTCAATTAACGTTTTTAGCTCTGAAGGTACCTAAATTTACCTGGACATTTTTTGTCTGGGTATGAGAGTTTTCTGTGTAAATCATTAAAACCTGTTCTGCAGCGATGAAAACATTTTTGTGAAGTACGGCTGTAAAGATAGAATGGAATTTCTTCTTATTCAGATCTACTGTGTCAGGTGAGAAATATATTTATTTTTTTAAGTATGTATGTATACATACATGTGTTTATTTAATATATTGTGAAGAAGACAAATCATTTCCAATGTCCTAGGTTGATTCTATTATCAGACAAAGAATGTAAGAATTCACAAGTGTAAATACAAACAGGAAAGCTCAGGCATCATAATTACACAGTTTTGGATGGTATTTTAAAAATGTTAACTATAATTATATTGTGGAAGTGTAAGTGTTCCTTGAGCATGAACCATAGCAGATTTTGTGAATTTTCTTGTACAATTTCCCCAAGGTGTTTTGTATTACAACTGCTACATAAATTAAATAAGGAAAAGTAGATTCTCAGTGGAAATGTATGGGATATAATTAGTGTTGTCATTTTGTATTGAGAGTTCAAGACCGGCAGTGGACTGTGCAAGTGATGAGTAGAGTGTACATTGTTGTTTCTGCATGCGGCATGCATCCGGTTCATCTGTTGCGTGCCGAGTGATAAAGGGTGTGTTGGGCAGAGTTGCATGCTGGGGCTTGAAACTTTGTACAGTACCTGAGTACCAGACCAGGATGAGACTCCTCACATTTTCGTATTAAATAGGGCAATGGGTTTGTACTGTAGAGACTGTAGACAGTTCTGTCTTTATATTTTGTGTTGGAGAGCTCATTATCGTAGAAAAGTAAAAAATGTCTGTCTGGTATTTTGACCTGTTCCTAAATTTTTCATTGTGTATATCTGTCCTTGTAGATTGGGGCTACATTTGATTTTATTTTCCTCGTAAAGTTACTGTTGCCGTGTTGTTGAGTCTGACAAAGATACAGATTCCAATGTGCCAGTGTGGATTATGTGCTGGAGTAAGGAAGTAAGAAAAATTTTAAGTTAGATGTCAGGTACATTTTAAACTATTACAGATTTTAAGCATTTACATTTACAGTTAAACATTTTATTGTTGTTTTCCTTGCCATTTGAAGGTAGCAGTTGAAACAGTTACAAAATAGCAGGAAACATCCCTTCATTTTTATTTGTACTCTAAACTAATTTTGAGGGCCAGCATTATTCATCCAGTTGACTTGTTGTAGGGAACAGGAGGATTAGCATTCTTGCTCATACATTTTGCACAAAAGAAATTTGATCCTCTAATGGAGAACCAATCAAAGAGTCAGTGTATTATACTGAGTTGAGTGTTTGCAGTATATATCTTGTGTACATTTTCATTGCGTCAGCTGTCACTTCATGTTGCTCCCCTATATTTCTGTACTTTGTGTAGGTGTATAAAGTATTTGGACATATTTTGTTTTTATTGTGCCTCTTGATTTTGCCCTGTCAGTTTCTGTGTGGGCTAATTTACCAGGTTTGTGTTTTGAATCGTCGCAGACAACACATTACAGTTGTAGTGCATTGCCATTGATGTATAGGGAGTTGGGGAATAGTGCATACCATGGTGTATGCTTCTTGGAAGTCTGTATTTCTATACAGTGTCCCCAACTCTCTGTACCTATCTCATAGGGGCTGAAGCATGACCAATATACCTTGGTTGCTTTGCTCCTCTTGATTTCATCACTCATCTTTCTAACAGCATAATGCCATTGCTGTAGTCTTCATGTTTTGTAGCATCATAAAAAAGGGAATTTTTAATTGTAAATTGTAACCAAGTTATATTCAAGAATAAAAAAGAATATTAATGTACAGTATGTGTTTTGTAAAAAGAACCTTGTGCATATGAGATATCATTTCATTTTCAAGTTGCTTGTTTTATATTACATATATCCTGGTTATGAAAAGCTTTAATGGCCATAATGTCTTTTTCTCTGATAGGACTGTGCCATCACTATGTACTGGTGTCATTCAAGGTAGTACACTATTAAAATTCAATCCTTTTTCATTCACTGCACTATAATGTAGAACAAAGTTTTATAAAACTATAACAATTGACTAACTTTAGTACTGGTACTGAATTTGTTCATGTAGTTACCATGTTTCCTGGTCTTTGGGTCCCAAAATCCCATTCTGAAACCCGTCTCAGATTTCCTGCTCCTGCTCATCTGTTGTTTTGTTTAGTCATTTCTTGAAATACTGTATACTGTTAGTACAGAAACAGTCTTTGATAACAGTGCTTGTCCTCAGTCATTCCAGCATATGCTGGTGTCATACCTTATGCTAGGTCTTGGTGACTTTTTTTTACCACATTCTTATGACTTCATCACTCATCATTTGTCCTGTTATGAACCTTTGAACAACCTAAGTTCATGTACACGAACACACATTAAAGAACACCCCTAGAATTTTATTTTATCTATTTAGGCAACAAGGAAGTTTTCCTGCACTTTGAAGACATGTTGCATGATATCTTTTATTTTCCACAAAATGTCATTAATTTCCTGATTTTATTTATTTTTTTCTTGTTCAAATAGTGTTTTTCATAAACCATGCGCCAACTTGTAAATACCAGACTGGTTGTTTAAAATTTGAAGTATCATTATGTAAATCAAGCATCAGTCAGTCGTTGGTGTTAGGGCAGTTACGTTTGATTGTACTGGGGAATATGTGTGCATGTGTGTAGCTGTATGTAGCCGTGGAAGTGATTTTGTTGTAGCTGAGATGAGTGTCAGGATTCATTAAGATCACACATATCATTTTAGTTTAATCGTGTTTCCAATAGAGTAGAAAATTTCTAATATAATAGTCTTAAAAAGAAGAGGTGTTATTTTCAGTTTTCAAGCATCATGATATAGGTAAGATATGGTTGAAAATCAAGAGCTGTTGGATCTTTCATATGGACGAAGCAAATTTTAAATTTTTGCATATGACATGCTTATCCATTATGTTATTTAGACACCGTATGTGATGTTTACACTATTTTGAATATATGGCCAGTATCATGTTTTTCTGTTCATACAGAATGAGAAGTCTATGCAGAATTTACTGAAAATAGGTAAAAGTATTATTTGAATTAGCATAAACATGCAACAAGCTGTTGCATGTTTATGCAGGGTCATAATTTTGTCAGAATATTGTTGAATTTAAAGGTCCAGCTTTCAGTGTGAAAAATCTTACTGTCAGATATGTTTAAAAGAATTTGTTGTTCCTTAAATTGTTGCTGCTGATTGCAGGTGTAGTCTTGAAAAGTTGGTCGTTTATTTGCTTTTGTGACCTCTGAAGTTCATGGCAGTAGTTACAAGATCCTGCTCCTATCTGCATCCAGAGCCAGTTAATTAACAATCCATGCTCCTTCTTGGAAGTATTGTCCACATTTTTATATCCAGGGACACTTATTTAAACATCATCCCCTCCCCACAGACATTTCTTTCTCTTTTATGTGCCTGTAACTGTAGGTCTTCTTATTTTATACGTAGTTAATTTTTCACTAAAATGTGTTTTGTAAAGTATTTTCAGAAAAATGTGTGTCTGTTGTACTCATTTCACATTGAAGACTTCAATTGTAATCCTAAGGTGGTGGAGTGATATTTTGTTACAGTACTAATAAGGAATGAACGAATATTTGTTGACTTCTGTAGTATTGTGCATGCATCAGTATAGCAACATTTCTTGCTTTCAAATGGTGGTTATTTGACATTTCTGGCAGATCCTGTGGAGGTCAAAATTATGGCATGTGAACATCAAGAAGACAAACTTGTGTGAATTAATGCCACACAAATTTTTAAACAAAATTAATACAATAATTACCTGCCACTTTATCACTACATGTACTAAGACTGAAATTATACTGTGAAGTGTTAAATGAGAAGGAAGAGAAGACGGTAAATGAATTTTGTTAGTATTAAAATATGTTATGATCTCATTGGCCATTGTATGTACCATATGCATTCGGTACCAATAAATTACAGCAATGTTCCGAACAATGAAGATATTTGCTTATGTGGATACTTGACAAACTGCGAAGTTACACCGTAACTTGGTGATGAGAGTGCTCCTGTGTTGTGGGCGTGATAGGTTCATTTGAAGTTGCAACTAGGGTGACTCTTTTTGAAGACATAGGAAGAGCTGAACAAATGTGCTGCTGTTCGAAACATCAGGGAGATGGAATACTTCTGAATAAAATTATGTTAGTAAATAAAATGAAGAGGACAAAAACAGGCTCAGGAGTATGAAAAGTGGATGGAAATTTAATTGGGTATAATGTGTGGAAACCTCCAAGCCCTATTTCTTTTTAAGTGTCATTGTAGTATATTTTCATCCTGTTAATGCATAGGTCTACCAAGTGGCCTTTTCCCTTGTAGTTGTCTGACAAGAATAGTGTATGTGTTTCTTGCCTTCCTCATGTATGCTACATGTTCTAGGCCATCCTTGATTTAGTCACACAAACAACAACATTAGTTGCAGAGCACAAATTGTTAAGCCGCCTGTTGAGCAGTCTTCCTGAGGTCCATATATTGTAAGTGCAGTGGCACTTTGTCATATGTGCTCAGTCCATGTTCTTGCAGTTTAATGTGAGGTTGACTGCTGTCCACATCAACAGATAATATTAATTTTGCTTGTATTTTAGTGTTCTGGTGAGGAAATTGGAGAATAAAAATGGTCATCTTCATGCCCTGGCCACTTTACCAAGGGAAAATGTCCCTGGCATGTATTAAATAGGAGGTTGGGTGGGCCCAACAGCTGATTTGGAGATGAGGGAAATCCCTTGCCCCTGCTTGTTATAAAACATGTTTCCCAACTCGAAAAGTAATTTTTTTTAGTTTGGTAAGTATGTGCACGAGCCTGTTGCAATAGGCTTCCACTGTGTGTTGTGGATCCACCATGTAGGACCACAGAAAACACATTAAATTGCTGGAAGAGGAGACTGCCAGAGGTTTTGGACATAAAGATTTGGGACATTTGATACATTTACAGAAAGTGGAGAGGGGGTTGTTTGTGTCAGAGATTATTTGAAGTTACCTTTCAACTTGGCATTTGTATGTAGTGTGTATGGGTGGTGGTGATAGGAAAAGTATTTGTTGGGAGGGGATCTTTCTGAAAATGCAGCAAGTGTGCAACTAATGGTCACCAAAACCCATTTATGCTATAGTCTTGGAGTTTGAGTTGCCCTATGAATCGTTCTCATTATAGGTTACATATATAAAACTCATTTCATTCCAAAACCTCTGTTTTGTTATTTTTCCATACCTTTTGCAAATTAGCCTGCAGAACCGTCCTAGTGTTAAAGTATTTGCTAAATACAAACTGTGTATAGCACTAGTCACTTCTTTTTAAAAAACATTCTTTTTCCTAGTATACAATCTTTATAGACACATAGAGGGTGAGGTTGCTCTTGCAATAATGTGTGAGTGCATTTGTAGTGTAAAAAATATAAAAACTGTTGTTAGTGTAACAATCAGAAATACTTGAATAAAACATGTTGGGAAATGTACACTTTGTATATTGTGGCACATTTGCTCATACTTTACCTCCAGATTTTCAGTTTGTTTACAAGCTTTTGATACTCCTGTTTAAATATTATAATACATGATTTAAAGCAAAATAGTTACTTTAACCTCTAGCATACTATATTTTTAAATACCAGGTTTCCACAGCTGGCTGGAGCACTGTTCTCTTTAAATGCCCACTTTGGAACACTGTTTTCCTGTTTGAATGAAAAGGATGTACATTTAGTGTGTCAGGGTTGTCTTGTTTATTCATTAAAGGTTAAATGTGTCTTTCCACATTTTACATAGCAAACACAGAGCTGAATTCAGCAATGAGAAGTAACAGTACAGTGCACTTTTTCTTTATGGCAAACAAACACCAAATCCACATAATGGCTGTTTATTGTTAGTGAATGCTTAGTGAAATTTGTCAAAATTCAAAATTGTGTGTGCTGATCGAATGTACAAAAAATATTAGTTCCACTAAATAAAAACTATATACTCATACATCATTTCATATATGCCTTATTAAAAGTGTATTTTAACATACCACTACATTAATAGAATACAGGAGACCTAAATACAGTTGAAACAACCAATTTTTTTTTTTTTTTTTTTTTTTTTTTTTGGGGGGGGTTTTTTTTTTTTTTTTTAATTTTTTTTTTTTTTTTTTTTTTAAAAATAACGAGAAAAGCGTAAATTTTTTTTTTCTTTTTTTTTTTTTGAAAATTTTCC
>Ga0123355_10009576_pt1 | contig 14757 bp, 15 predicted proteins | sample TergutEmb28metaG_3_FD_89872 | JGI IMG/M metagenome (GOLD analysis project Ga0123355, IMG submission 89872) | Embiratermes neotenicus P1 segment gut microbial communities from Petit-Saut dam, French Guiana - Emb289 P1 | ecosystem: Host-associated > Arthropoda: Insects > Digestive system > Gut ...
AGAAATCCCACTTAATGCTCGAATTATTCGAGTGGTAGATAGTTATAACGCAATGACCACTGATCATGGCTTTAATACTGATTCTTTAAAAACTCCAGATATTGCATTAACTGAATTACACGAAGAAAAATCAACTATCTATGATGCTGAATGTGTTGATGTTTGTCATTATGCTTTGGCTCTTAGAAAAAAGTAGTATTTTATTAAAAAAAGCTTGTTAAAAAGAAGGTTTTGTTATATCCTATTCTGAGGGGGAAAAACCATGAGTAAACACAAAACAATCCTTAAATTAAGTGGCAATAGCCTGTCATATCCAAATGTTGATTTTGCATCTGCAAATATTGATCCAAAACAAGTAAAACATTATGCTTTAAACATTCATGAAGTATTTAAAAGAGGTATTAATCCTTTTACAATTATTGGTGGTAGTAATATCGCTAACGGTGAAGAATTATATAAAAGAGGTTTTGTCACCGATAAAAGAGTTGGAGACTTACATGGAATGGAAGGAACTCACGAAAACGTTCAAGCCGTATATGAAGCTTTAAGAGAACTAGATGTTCCAGTTATATGCTTATCAGCGACTGGGAGAAATGATGAAGTATTTGTACCATACACTTATGGTAAGATTCTCGAATTAAGTGAAAAAAATGAATTAATCTGTTTAATTGCTGGTGGAACTGGTTTTCCAGGTTTAACAACTGATAGTGCAGCCGCATTATATGCAAAAGCAGTAGGTGTGCAAACCATTATTAAATCAACTGAAGCTGGATGTGTTTACAGTCATGACCCAAGAGATACGACAATCGAAACACCGCCAACGGTATATCCAGTTATTACTTATCGTCAAGTTGTTTTAGATAATTTAAAAATTATGGATTTAGCAGCAGTTGCTTATTGTGAACAAAATGATATCGATATTCAAATTACTCGTGGTGAAGATCCAGATACAATTGAGAAAATTGTTATTTATGGTGAAAATCCAAATGGCAGTTTAATTACCAATGATGTCAAAAAACTTAAACTATCAAGATAAAAAATCAACTCCAAATTATGGAGTTTTTTTATGTCTTTTAATTTTTTTGTAAAATTAGCACTCATATATTGACAAGTGCTAAATATAATAGTAATATAATTGTAGCACTTGAATTATTAGTGTGCTAATATAAAGGAAGGTGATTTAAATTGAATGCAAGGCAGAATGAACTTTTAAAAATCATTATTGAAACCTATATTCAAACAGTTAAACCTGTAGGTAGTAAGTCATTGGTCAAAAAATTAAAATGCTCTAGTGCAACCATTCGTAATGATATGGCCTTCATGGAAAAGCTTGAACTAATTGAAAAAGAACATACTTCAAGTGGTCGAATTCCTAGTGAAAAAGGCTATAAATATTATGTTGATAATCTTATGAAACCAAAAGAAATAACTGGCGAAGATGTCTTAAAGTTACAAACCATTCTCAATAATAAGAGTTTAGTTGTGAGTGATGCGATTCAAAAGTGTATGGAAATCATTAGTGAAATTACTAATTACACAAGTATTGTACTTGGCAAAGCTGCTGATGATAATACACTAAAACAAATCAACATTATTCCAATTGATAATACAAAAGTTGTTGCAGTGGTTGTAACAAATACTGGTCATGTTGAAAATAAGCAAACTAAATTACCTGAAAACATTGATGTAACAGATGTTGTTAAAGCATGTGAATTAATTAATAAAGCCTTAGTAGGAACTAAGATTACAGATATTTCGTCAAGATTGGAATATGATGTTAAACCAATTATTGCGAGTAAATTAAAACAGCATGAAGCAATTATGCATTTCTTTCAAGAGGCGTTTAATGATTTTACTGTTCAAAATAGTGAGGTGTTCTTTACTGGTAAAACAAATATTCTTAAACAACCAGAATATAATGAACCAACCAAGATTAAAGGTATGATTGCCAAACTAGAAAACATTGAACTAGTAAAAAGAATTGAAACCGATGATGAAGGAATTAACATCTATATTGGTGAAGAAAATAAATTTGATGAAAATGTTACTGTGATAAAAACTAACTATAAAGTAAATAATGAAGAAGGAACCATTGCCATTATTGGTCCTAAAAGGATGGAATATGATAAAGTTGTAACCCTTTTGAATTATTTAAAGTTATATTTAGAAAAAGCAGAAACAGATGAAAGGTAACTAAATGACAAAAGTAGAAAAAAAAGCACAGTATGCTCATATTGATCAAAAAAAACTTAAAGAATATTGGAAAGTTTTAAATAAATTAAAAGAAGAAGAACAAGCAAAAATTATTGAATGTATTAACATGTTACACGATAATCTTGATGAACAAAAAGAAACAACCCTAAGAGCTTTAGCCGATGCAAAGAATTTTCAACGCCGTATTAGTGAAGAAAATACAAGACAAATGAAATATGCAAATGAAGACATTGTTAAAGAATTAATTAATATTACTGATAATTTTGAAAGAGCAATTAGCTCAAATAAAGATGAGTTATCAGAAGAAATTAGTAAATTCTTAAGTGGTTTCTTAATGATTTATAATCAACTATCTGCTTTGCTAAAACAGTATGAAGTAAAAGAAATTGAAGCTGCTGGATTAGAATTTGATCCAAACTTTCATCAAGCAGTAATTACTGAAAAAGATGAGAATAAACCAGCTGGAGTGATTCTAGAAGTTCTCCAAAAAGGATATCTATATAAGGATAAAGTCATTAGACCAGTCATGGTAAAGGTTAATGAATAGTGCCAAGATTAATAATTGGCTTCATTATATGGATTGCCAAATGGTTTGCTCAAATAAACATTATTAAAAGATTGAGCAAAAAAAGAAAGGAAAAAAAGATGAAAGCAGGCGAAATATATCAGCATTTTAAAGGTCACATTGTCTATATTATGAACATTGGAATTGATTCAGAAAATTTAGAAGAAATCGCCATTTATCATCATTTAGATGATACCAATAAAATATGGGTCAGACCTGTAAAAATGTTTTTTGAAAAAATAGATTCAAAAAAAGAAGATAATATTACTGGTCAAAAAACCAGATTTGTTAAAATAAAAAAAGAAGAATTACTCAAAAAAAATAAATAAAAAATTGAAAGGAATGATATAAAATGAGTAAATGTATAGGAATAGATTTAGGAACAACAAACAGTTGTGTAACAGTTATGGAGGCCGGTGTTCCAACTGTTATTGTAACACCTGAAGGAGATAGAACTACTCCTTCAGTAGTCGCTTTTAAAAAAGGCGAAGAAATGGTCGGAGTAACTGCAAAAAGACAAGCTGTTACCAATCCAGATAATACAATCGCATCAATCAAAAGATTAATGGGAACAAGTAAAAAAGTAGAAGCAGAAGGAAAAAAATATACTCCTGAGGAAATCAGTGCTAAAATTTTAATGAAATTAAAAGCAGATGCGGAAGGCTACTTAGGAGAAAAAGTAACGAAAGCAGTTATAACAGTTCCGGCATATTTCAACGATGCTGAAAGACAAGCAACTAAGAATGCTGGTAAAATTGCTGGTTTAGAAGTTGAAAGAATTATCAACGAACCAACTGCAGCAGCACTAGCATATGGATTAGATAAACAAGATAAAAATCAAACTGTCTTAGTTTATGACTTAGGTGGTGGAACTTTTGACGTTTCAATCCTTGAATTAGGTGATGGTATCTTTGAAGTCAAATCAACAGCTGGTAATAATAAACTAGGTGGAGACGACTTTGATAATCGTGTTATGGATTATTTAGTTGCTGAATTCAAAAAAGAACATGGTATTGATTTATCAAAAGATAAAATGGCTATGCAAAGAATTAAAGATGCAGCTGAAAAAGCTAAAAAAGACTTATCAGGAATGTCTAGTACCAACATTAATTTACCATTCTTAACACAAACTGATGATGGTCCAGTTCACATGGATTTAAACTTAACAAAAGCTAAATTCGAAGATTTAAATAAAGATTTATTTGATTCAACTGTTGATACAATTAAAAAAGCCCTTAAAGATGCTAAGCTTAAAGCAAGCGATATTGATGAAGTAATTTTAGTTGGTGGTTCAACAAGAATTCCATATATTCAAGACTTAGTTAAAAAAGAACTTGGTAAAGAACCAAACAAATCAGTAAACCCTGATGAAGTAGTAGCAATGGGAGCTGGTGTTCAAGGTGGTGTATTAACTGGTGAAGTTAGTGATTTAGTTCTTCTAGATGTAACACCTTTAACATTAGGAATTGAAACAGCAGGTGATGTTATGACTGTTATGATTGCTAGAAACACAACCATTCCAACTAGTAAAACACAGGTGTTCTCGACATATGCTAATAATCAGCCAGCAGTAGACATTCATGTCCTACAAGGTGAAAGACCAATGGCAGTTGATAATAAGACTTTAGGAAGATTCCAATTAAGTGATATTCCACCAGCTCCAAGAGGAGTACCTCAAATTGAAGTAACCTTTGATATAGATGCAAATGGTATCGTTAATGTTAAAGCTAAAGATTTAGGAACTAACAAAGAACAAGCAATTACTATTACAGCAAGTACTAATTTAAGTGATGAAGAAATCGAAAAAATGATGCAAGAAGCAGAAGCTAATAAAGAAGCTGATGAAAAACGCAAAGAACAAGCAGATGTTAGAAATGATGCTGATCAAGCAGTTTTCGCAACAGAAAAAGCAATTAAAGACTTAGATGATAAAATAACCGAAGAAGAAAAAACCGAAACTGAAGAAAAAATTGAAGAATTAAAAAAAGCTCTAGAAGGCGACGACATTGATGAAATCAAAAAAGCAACTGAAGCCCTAAATGAAAAGGCCATGGCTTTAGCAACTAGAGTCTATGAAGAAGCAGCAAAAAATGCTCAAAATGAAGAAGATTCAGATAATGAAGATTCAGAAGAAAAAGACGAACCGGTAGAAGCTGAATTCGTAGAAAAAGAAGATACTAAAAAAAGTAAAAAGAAAAAATAAAAAAAGAGTTCTAGTCATCTAGAACTTTTTGGAGGTATAACTTTAAGGAGGACATATGGAATATAAATCAAGAGATGAAGTAGAAAATATTTATAAATGGGATTTAGCTAAGCTTTATCCTGATGATGAAGCTTGGGAAAAAGATTATAAAAAGCTCAAGAAGGAAATAAAAATTATTTCTAAATATGCGGAGCAAGACATTTTAGCAACAGCTGAAATTCTTTTCGAGACTCTTGAGTGTTATTTTCAAACTAATACAAAACTTCATCGTTTATATTTATATGTTAATGCTAAAAGTGATGAGGATGTTGCTAATGCCAAAGCCGGAGCAAATGTTGATCAAGCATACTCTTTATATTCTGAATTTATTCAAAATGCTTCTTTTATTAACCCAACAATTTTAAAAGCTAAAAAAAGTGTTATTAATAAATTGATTAAAAATAAAAAACTGAATAAATATCGTTTTTATTTAGAAGATTTAATTCGAAGCAAAGATCATATGCTTAGTGAAAATGAAGAAATAATCGTTGCAAAATTAACTGAGAGTCTAGATACTTTTGAAAAAATAAATTCAATCTTAACTAACTCAACCCTAGAGTATGGCTATGTCAACATTGATGGTAATGAAGTCCAAATTACTAATAGTAATTTTCGTAGTTTAATGATGAGTCCTAATTGTGAAGTACGAAAAAAGACTTATCAACTATTTACCAATAAATTAAAAGAATATGAAAATGTCTTTGCCTCTGCTTTAATCGCTAGTGCAAAAACTCATCAACATCTAGCTCAAATTCGTAACCATCAAGCTGTTTTAGATATGGATTTATTTGAATCAAACATTCCTAAAACAATTTATCATAACTTATTTGAGGTTGTTCAATCGCGTTTATCCGTTTACCAAAAATATTTTCAAATGCTAAAAAGCCATCTTGGTTTAGAAAAATTAAGTTACTGTGATATAGATGCAGAAATAGTTCCAACTGAGACAAACTTTACGATAGAAGAAGCAAGATTTATTTTAGAAAAATCATTGAGTATTTTAGGTGAAGAATATTTAGGAATCATTCGAAAAAGTTTCGATGAAAGATGGATTGATTTTGCGAATTATAAAGGTAAGATGAGTGGTGCTTATGCAACAGCTTGTTATGGTGTTACCCCTTTAGTTCTTACTAATTACCGAGGTAAACTATCTGATGTTAGTATTTTGGCTCATGAATTAGGTCATGTAGCAAACTATCAAATGAGTATTCAACATACGAATGAACATGAATTCAGCACTGATTTTTTTACAGCTGAAGTAGCATCATTAACCAATGAAGTTTTATTATCTCATTTTATTATTTCTAATAGTGGGGATAAGAATTTAAAATTAACTGCAATTTATAATTTATTATATACAATTCAGCATAATTTATTTGATGCTTGTATTGAAGGAAAATTAGAACATCAAATGTATGAAGTTCTAGATAATGGTGGGACTATTAGTGTTGATTTCCTAAATGAAACTATCTATAATATTCGAAATGAATATTATGGTGATGCTGTAGTAATTGATGAAAATTCAAAAATATTATGGGCAAAAAGAGCACATTATTTTATTCCATATTATTTATATAAATATGCAACAGGAATTTGTGCGGCTATTTATGTTGCTAAAAAGATTATCAATAATGAAGATAATATGAAAGAAAGCTTCTTAGAATTTCTATCTAAAGGAAGTACTAATTATCCACATGAATTATTAAAAGAGATGGGTGTTGATCTAGAAAACCCATCGGTTATTAATGAAGCAATCGATTATATGGATTATTTAATAGATGAATTTAACAAAGTGAGTGAGGAAGAATAATGGCAAAAAAAGATTATTATGAAGTTCTTGGGGTGAGTAAAAGTGCATCAGAAGCTGAAATTAAATCTGCTTTTAGAAAAAAAGCAAAAGAATTTCATCCTGATGTTAACAAAGATCCGGGAGCTGAAGCTAAATTTAAAGAAATAGGTGAGGCTTATTCAGTAATTGGGGATGCTAACAAAAGAGCTCAATACGACCAATTTGGATCAGCCGCCTTTGATGGATCTGCTGGTAACGGTGGCGGTTTTGGTGGCTTTGGTGGTTTTCAAGGTTTTGACTTTGAAGATTTAGATTTAGGTAGTATCTTTGAACAATTTATGGGTGGAGGATTTACTTCTAGTCGTTCACGTGGAGGGCGAAGAGCAACACGTGGAGAAGATATGCTAGTTAGAGTGAATCTAACTTTTGAAGAAGCCGTTTTTGGTTGCGAAAAAGAATTTGAAATTACAGTTAATGAAAAATGTGATGACTGTAATGGAGAAGGTGGACATGATCCTGAAACTTGTAACACCTGTGGAGGTCGTGGAAGAGTTATTTCAGAACAAAGAACTATTTTAGGAATTATGCAAACTGAAACCATCTGTCCAAGTTGTAAAGGACAAGGAAGAACTTTTAAAAAGACATGTAATTCATGCAAAGGAAAAACCTATGTTAAGAAAAGCAAAGAAATAAACCTTAGAGTACCAAGTGGCATTGAAAATGATGATCAAATGCGCATGAGTGGTAAAGGCTCAAGTGGCACTAACGGTGGACCAAATGGTGATGTCTACATTAATTTTACTGTTGAAGAGCACCCACTATTCAAAAGAGATGGTAAACATATCTATTTAGAAGTTCCACTAACTATATCAGAAGCTACTTTAGGTTGTAAAAAAATTATTCCAACCATTCATGGGACTGAGAAAGTCTCATTCAAAGATGGAACCCAAAATGATGAGACAATCAGATTAAAAGGTAAAGGTATTTCATCTGAAAAAGATAATAGCACAGGAGATATGTATCTAATAACTAAAATAATTATTCCAAGAAAAATATCGCGTCATCAAAAATCCTTATTCAAAGATTTAGATGATACAGAATTAGATAATGAAACTGAATTTAAAAAATTAAATAAATATTTATAAAAAGATAATCACCGATTATCTTTTTTCATTGTAGAATTTTGTAAAACAAGATATAATGTTTATGATAGATAAAGTGGGTTGATATGATGAAGATAAATAATCGGGGGTCATTATTACTTGAAGCTTTAGTAATGTTTATACTATTAGTTTTATTTTTTCTAGTGGTATGGCGCTCAGTTGATGGCTATACTCAAAGAGAGCGAACTTCACTTTTTCATGATGATGTCGCAACTCTTTACCAAGGGTACTATGTTAGCGAAACACTTTTACGCTATACCAATACGCATGCCTCAGGAGCCTCTTGGATTAGTGTTGCTACTCATGGTTATGGTAGAGTCATCGGAACTGATGCTGGGATTTCAAATTTTATGAGAACCGGAGCTAATTTAGCAGACTTTAATAATATAATGAGTCGCTTAAACCTTCATCAAATATTTATTACCAATAACATTGTCGGGCTGAGAAATTGTGCCAGAAATCCGAGCTCTTCAGCCAATTGTGGGCGAACCTTTATGGATGAAGAAATGCGTTCTTTTATTCGCGGTATTGATCGAAATGATAATGGGGTGTATTTAATTATCACCTTCAGAAGAAACCATAATGGAACCCCGTGTACGGGTGTTGAAGCATGTTTCTCACATTTCACATGGATAAGGTTGTAGCATATGAAAAAGAATAAATTAAATAATCAAGGATTTACTTTACTGGAATTAATCTTAACAATTATCTTAGTATCATTAATCTTCTTAACAGCACAAAGAATTATGAACCAATTAATGCATGTTCGAAATAGTCCTTCGCTAGCTTATACTAACCAAACTGTTAGATCACTAATTATTGATACAATTCAAAACGATTGGTTAATGCATGGTTTATCGTTCCACGGAACTAATGCTAATAATCCTAATTTTTCAGTCCCCGTAATGGGGACCCCTGCTCAGTGTGCACCACTAGCTATTCCCGCAGCAAGTGGAAATCCAGCCAGACCAGCAACCCCATGTGTCATATTTACTTTTAGAAGTTTTGGTCGTACAGCAACCCTGGCTTTTAGTGAATTTTCTTTGTTTTACCGAAGTTTTGACGATATTTCAACAACATGGCAATTTACTGGAGCAAGAAGTCATATTAATGCCGGATGGCTTGGAAATGTTTCATCAGCCAATCCAGCTCATTGTAACTTAAGTAATGCTTATCATTGCTTCCAAACTTATAATACACCTGTCATTGCTGGTCAACCAGCGGGATTTAATCAATATGCTTTAATTCAAATTAGAATTCCTATTTTCAATTATCGAGATAATTCTCAAAATAATTTAGGGAACAATAACATTAATGACGACATTGTTTTAACCTACTTCGGAAGGTTCAGACATTTCCAACAACCTTAATGTAAAGATTACTTTAATTGATAAACAAAAAAGAATAAATTATGATAAAATATAGATAATAAGGAGTGATTCCTATTGCAAAATAATGGTTTTACACTTATCGAAATTACAAAGGTGATAACATGAAGAGAAATGGTTTTGTAAGCACAACATTAGTAATTTCATTTGTAATTATGGCAATGAGTCTAGTCTTAATCATCATGAGGCAATTTGAACTAACAAACTTTCATGCATATAACATTACTCAAGGTGCTAGGGAGAGGCTGTTAAACGCTAAAATGCCAAATTGTACCTGGAGTCCAGCACCGCTGATGAGAAGACATAATAATCATGCAAGTGGATCAATTGTTCTAGAATGCTTTCATGTTGATGGTATTAGGGCATTACCTGCCGATATTTGTTCATCTGGTCAAGCAACCAGAAATACGATTGCTAATACTTGGATACAAAGAACAACAGAAGGAGCAGGAAATGATGCTCAGTTTAACGTAACGGTTGTCAACACTTCATGTGAGCAAATTGGTGGTTTAAATTATAGTGTTAGAATCGTCTTCGCTCTTGGAACTAATACTCCAGGGAACTACCGATTAACATTAACTGCTGGGACCCCAGCACAGCCTCGCATAAGGACAAATGATGATTTTAATAATCAAGCACTTCAATCAGGATTAATCAGAGTGCAATAAGGAAAGAGGATTTATATGAAAAGTAAAATGAATAAAAAAGGTTTCTCAATACTAGAACTAATTATTGTAATTGCACTATTATCAGTAATATTTTTAGTATTTATTATGAATTTTAGAAATACGGGCGATGACTTAACAGATACGGAAATGACAGTAACAGCTCAAGCTTTTAACGCCTTCTACCAAACCGGAAGAGATAACCAAACCATTCTTTGGTTCAGAGAAGAAGGAAGTCAGAATCAAATCAGCTGTGTTAGATTATCATCATTAATTGAACAAGGTTTTATGGAAGAAGAAGTCATTGGTCAAAATGGTTGGACAGCAGCAACAATCTTTAGAATTGTTGTTAATCCAGCAGGACAATTAACTTATACCGTAATTGCTGAGGCACAAGTTCCAACTGTCTGTGGTTTTGAAGAGATTGCAGTATCAGATGCTCATCAACCAACAAATACAGTTACTGATACTCGTCCACAAGGACATCACTTTACAATTGATAACCAAGTAAGACTTCATGATTTTAATGTTTTTAGAACTGACGTTAATTTTACTTATCATGAAATCGGACCTATTACTTCGACATTAGGAGTTGCTGATATTATTAATATGGGTCAACCGTTTAATCTTCATACAGGAGCACTTAATATTGCAGCATTCCACACGTTTTTTATTACATTAACTGTAACGCCAATTCAAGGAACTGGAACTTCAATTATTACCATGCCTAATGCACCAGGGGATAGTTTAGTTGTCTATACTGATCGAGTTGGTCCAACTCACCGAGGAGGAACGATAAGAACAGCTAGCGGAACATTAATCCCATTAAATGCGCCAGGTCAAACAACAGTTCAGAATAGTGATATTATTGGTTCAACATTTATCGCATGTCTATGGTGTAACTTTGGACCCCATAATACTGGTGGTTGTGCTCAAGTCCATACTGATTCAATGACCATTGAAACAACATTCCAAGCAGAGTACACTCATGCAACGGTTCAATTTTTTGTTAATGAGCCATTCTTTAGAATTGTTGCTCCTAATGGACAAGAGTTAACAAATATTACTCAACCAGCAAATTTAACTAATATGGTTGGACCATCAATTAGTCAGTTATTTAATTTTAATCTAAGATATTTAGAAGAAAATGATCCTTTTTCTAGTTGTCCGCCAGCGAATCTTTCGCCGGATGGTAATCATTGTACCGTCCCAATCTTTAGTAACATTAGAGTAACTTTAACAAGTACTCAAGGACTTGCACCAATTGTCCGTGATATTGGTTCAAATGCAACCGTTGTTATCTCAAGAGGACAAGGTATTGCAATAAATTAAAACTCTCAATATTGAGAGTTTTTTCTTAAATGTAAAACACATAGAGAAATATCTTAAAAACTCGCAGAAACATGGTAAAATATATATAATAGGGAGTGATTTAAATTGAAAAAAAGAGGCTTTTCAATATTAGAATTACTAATCGTCATTGCATTACTATCTTTAATTGCTCTAATTTTCCTAATGAATTTTAGAAATGTAAATAATAATTTACCTGAAAGCAATTTAACAAAAGAGGAGCAAGCTTTCCATACATTCTTTCAAACTGGACGTGATAATCGAAATATCTTGTGGTTTAGGGAAGAGGGGACCAATAATCAAGTAACTTGTGTTAGAATTGAAACAATGATTGGTCAAGGCTTTTTAGAAGAAGATATTCTTAATGAAAATAACTGGGGACCAGGGATGGTCTTTAGAATTGTGATTGATGAAGAAGGAAACTTAACTTATACTGATATCACTGGTGATACATCATCTTGTGATTTTGAAGATGTTAATATCTCTAATGCTCATCAAGGAAGTACTGACATGAATCAAGGAGTATTAGATTTTACAAACATTATCAGTTTATATGATTTTAATGTTTTCGTTATTGATATGGATTTAACTTATCACTCACTTAATGATGCAATTGCGAACATGACCTTAGCTCAATTATTTGAACTTGGGTTAGTTGAACCATTTAATTTAAGGACTGGTCCAATAACAATTGCTAATGCTCATTCAGCACCTTGGTTTGTTTTTTCGGTAACACCAATTAGTGCAACTCAATCAAGAATTGGTATTAGTCGAAACCCATCAGCTTTATTCCTAGATTCAGCAGTTCAGTTTACCGAAGTATATCTTTTAAGACCTAATGGTCAAAGAGCAAATTTAAACGTTCCTTGTACTGGCAACGGATGTACTAATTCAAGAGCAAATGTTTATACTTATATTGATAATGCTTTTTTAATTGATCCAGGAACTCAATTTAGAATCTGTGGTTGGTGCTTTGTTCACCAAGGCGGTGGATGTGCAACAGCAACTGATATTCAAATTGAACCAAAAACAGTTTCAGAATATCACACAGCAATTGTTGAATTTGAAGTTAACCATGAATTCTTCAGATTCTTAGACGGTAATGGTAATGATATTGCTAGTAATCGTATTACAAGAAATATTGATTTAAGAGGATTAACTGGTGCTTCAATATCAGATATGTTTAATTTTAATATAAGATATCGTGATGAAGTTAATCATTTTACAGGAGCTTACGCTAATGCTGAATACAGACAAGTTAATATGCTAAATAGTGTTAAAGTAACTTTGAGAAGTGATGATCCAGCAAGACCAGACCAAAACCATGATATAGATCCAACTTCGACTGTTATTATTTCGAGAAGACATACAACTGCATTAAACTAAAAAAACTCTTCGAAAGAAGAGTTTTTAAATGATATTTTTAATTCCAAGTAATACTACGACTTCTGGTTTCGTTAGCTGGGCTACGGTCAGTTACAGTAAAGACTGTTGGACGGTGAGTAAGCGCTACACCAAATGATATAGTTCCGTTTGCCGGACAAGCTTGAGCAGCTCGATGAAAGCCACGATTAGAAGTGACAATAACATTATGATTTGGAGTACAAAGAACCGTTATCGTTGTACCGCTAAGAGATATAACTGGTCTCATTGTAGCTAAAACTGGTGGTCGGTTAGGGCAAGTTGCTCGATTATCAGCTTCAATAGTAGCACTCCATGAACCTCTAACAAATTCTGAGTGGGCTTGATAACAATTTAAAACCGCATTAGTCCTTGGATCATGAATTAATCCATCAAGACCAGTCTCAATTAAACCTTGCTCAATTAATTCTCTAACCCAAACACTAGTAATACCAGTTCTTGAAGCGTAATTCTCAGCTGCTACTTTAATTTCTTCAAGTAAAGTATTATAACTAGCATCTCTAGCTTCTCTGACCGCTCGGTTCATAGTATTAGCAACCGCAATTAAAACAATTGCTAAAATTGCAATAACGGCAATCAATTCAACCATTGTCAAACCCTTTTGATTCAGTTTTTTCATTAACTACATTCTCCATTATTAGGGAAAGCAGCTGCTACGCGATTATTTCTAATGAAGACCACAACCGTTTGATTCATTGGCATACTTTCATTAGTTCTTGGATCTATAATGTTGTTATTCGCATCACCTTCAAGATAACCGCCAGTGACTAAGGTTTGTAAGCTAACACGAGTATTGGTATTAGATGCTGGAATAGCTGCTAAAATAGCACTAGTTGGCGAGTTAAGTGGTACAACAGCAGTGCAACCTGTTCCGGCTGAAGAGCAGATATTAACTAATTGACTACGATTGTTATTCCCCCATAAAATAGCACCTTGTTCAATAGCAGAAACTTGTGTACAAAATAAACTACCTTGGATATCTCGTTGCGTTCTAAAAACATTCGTTGCGATTAAGACAATGATAATACCAATAATTGCAATAACAGCAATTAATTCAATCATTGTTAAACCTTTTTTATTAAGTGAAACCATTAATAAACACCTCATTTATTATTTATATTTTATACATTTATAATACCATATTATGGTTATTAATACTATCAATTATGTGTTTAAAATGTAAATAATAAAATTGTGATAAAAAAGCAAATTTAATTAAAATAAGTAATCAGGAAGATTGCCTAACGAATATATTTTCTGTATAATGAGTTTAAGGTGATAAATGTGACAAAGCAAAATAAAATAAAAGAAAAAAACTTTCTAGATGATGAGCCAGAAGTAACTGTTCAAAAGCGAGCTCATCGTGAGGTCTTTTTAGACTATGGACCTTACTTAGTTATCATTATTGTTGTTATTTTAATTAGAACATTTATTGCAACTCCTGTAAGAGTTAATGGAGCTAGTATGGATCCAACTTTAATTAATGGAGAAACAATGATTCTTAATAAATTAGTTTTAAGAGTAAGGGGAATTGAAAGATGGGATATCGTTGTTGCCAGAGCAGATGGATCTAATTTAATTAAAAGAGTTGTTGGATTACCTGGTGAACGTATTAAATATGTTGAGGGTATTTTATTTATTAATGGTGAAGCCAAAGAAGACCCATTTTCGTTAACCGTAACCTATGATTTTGATGAAATAATTATTGGTCCGAATGAATATTTTTTAATGGGTGATAATCGTAGTATCTCCCAAGATAGTCGTAATCCAATTATTGGTAATGTTGATCGTCGAGACATTAGAGGAAAAACAAATACAGTGATTTTTCCTTTTGACCGTTTTGGTAGGGTTGAATAATGAGTGTTTATCTAATTAAATCATGCTCACTACGTTTAATGCACGATGAGATAAATAAAATAACTGGCGAATCAACTAACGTCATTCGCATGAATATGGACG
>Ga0123355_10009577_pt1 | contig 14756 bp, 11 predicted proteins | sample TergutEmb28metaG_3_FD_89872 | JGI IMG/M metagenome (GOLD analysis project Ga0123355, IMG submission 89872) | Embiratermes neotenicus P1 segment gut microbial communities from Petit-Saut dam, French Guiana - Emb289 P1 | ecosystem: Host-associated > Arthropoda: Insects > Digestive system > Gut ...
ACAAGGATGACAGTACATACCGAACACGATAATGCTGCAGAGTTATAATAGTTTTAATAATTGTAATAAGTAACATTTTTTATATACACAAACTCACAAAAAGCATAACACATACACATAATAAGGTTTTAATGTTTTTTAAAGTCTAAAAACAGATATCCTGATTGAATAGTAAGAAAACAAAGATGTGTATTGTGAACACAAATTTGTTGTGAATGTTTGGGATCCCATAATGTGTTTTAATAGTTTTATATAATGGATCTGTATTTTTTAGAGAGGGCCTGATGATGATTCCAAGGGAATCGAAACATGTCACCCAAGGTCAATAAATAACATGCTATATGATTGTTGTGTTTGACTCACATTGTTGTTTATTATATACGTATCGAACACTTCGGGATGTAAAACATTAAAGTTAAAAAGAGTTGTTTACAAGTCGGTATGGAATGTCTGGAATAAGGAGGAAATGCCAAAATAACAAGAAAGTCATAATTTGTAATATACACAAAGTAGGCAGCCTACATGCAACATCATAATCTCAGAGGAATCTTCTTACTGGAGGAAGATAAAACATATTTACCAAAGCACTGGAAATAAAATTACTACCATATACAGCCGATATTTTTTGTGACTCTCAGTTTGGATTTAAGAAAAACCAATCAACCACAACACTGAAATACTTTGAAAGAATATGACAAATATAGTATCACAACATCAATTTCCACTGATTATAAACAGATATGTGGCAGTTCATACAAATGAAATTTGTACAAAACAGTAAGTGCAAGAGGAGTATTCCGGAAGTCAATACACTTACTGAAAAAAAGAAATTAAAATATAAGATGAAATCTATCAAAGTTTTAAAATTAATAGTGCACTCACAAGCATATTATCTACTTCATTATCTAATACTGTATTGGAGACAGTTACAAGAAAGACTGAAATTAATAAATCAGACATAATTTTGAACAGGTAATTACAATATTTTGTAGATATGGATGATGCTTATTTGATAAATAGGAATGGAAATGAGTTCTAAGTGGGTTTTATACAATTACTGAAAGCAAGACCAAAGAAGTAGGACTTACAGTTGAACAAGAGAATAAATACATGGTGACAACACAAGATTGCTGCAGGTCAACAGGCATAATGCCTTATTGTAGATTAACAAATATACTTTTAAGAAAGTAGATCAATTTAAACATCTATGGTCCCTAGTTACTGAAAGCTGAGACCACAGAAGCAGAACTTACAGTTAATTAACCAACAACAGAATATATGTTGAAAATAAAAGATGGCTGCTGGTCAACACAATCCCTTATAGTCAACAAATATACCTTTGACAAAGCAGATCAATTTAAGTAACTTGGGTCCCTATAAATGGCAAGTAATGTGACATAAATTAAAATAAAGAACCAAATAACATAAGAAAATTGTTACAATGGCTTTTTAAATTCAATGAGACCCTCTCTCTTATCAGCACAGTCAAACTCAAAGCATATGTATAATTATACTACTAGACTACAACTGAACTTCTGGTTCCACACAAGAACTCTGCTCTATAGAAATACTGTACAGTTCAGACTTGCATACAGTAATACTAAATTTTGTTAAACCTCACTACATTGAATTTATAATAATAAAGTGAATTTATAATAACAAATTGAATGTAATGAGGTTACACAAGGCATGCCTGTTCCACATTTCCTATTTATGGCTATCTACACATAAAAACTAACTGCAACAACATATAACTGTTCTCCAAGTTATGATACAGAAATCATGCATAAGTGAACAGTTAGTAAGTGGAATATAGAAAGATGTGTTATTGTGTACCCTCATCCTATTTACAAACTCACATGCTAAAATATTCATAAGAAGTTAGAAGCATGTTCAGTACAAGATGAACAAACATTAACTAAAACGAATGAGATTTGGCCTATCACTGTACTTACAATGGGCAAAATTCTCTCACAATTCTGGTTAAAGTACTCTATTTTAAGTTTATGACAATGAGCAGGTACTGAGAAGCAGTATACCACGCACTCAAAAGTAATTCAGTCACACGAGGTTTTCACACATTTTACTACCACTAATCAGACATAGGACTAAATTTAGACATCATGTTATTCCCTATAACAAATGCCAAGCAAAACTAAAATCATGGAGAAATCCCTGTATAAAATGCTTTAGGCAGAATTCCTACTTATCAACAGACATGTACATTCAATGCTGGTGATCTTTATCATGAACCAGGCCCATGACTGTACTCCTATAAATATGACTTTACTTCTAATGCTGATATAAAAAAATCAAACAGCTTACATAATAATGTATTGCACAGAATTATCAATGATGTTCTCTCAGGTTTAGGAGGCTTATTAAAAAAAAAGATTATGAAATTAGTGACAACTACCACAGTAAATTTAAACATGAGATATATGAAAGATACTTCAGCCTAAGAAAAACCTATTAGTGCCTTTCGGTAAATTACACGTTATTAAAAGCCATTATGACTGAAAACTGGTACTGCCTGACAAGCTTAAGCCTAAAGATCTCTAAATCAGCTTGACACACATGTGGAAGAGTTAATTTACAGCCTTATGTAAACTAAAATTTATGATTAATCAGCACAGATTAAAACCAGAACTGCCTGATACCCTCTGGTGGAAGTCTCCCACATTAAATATGAACAAAATATCTGAAATGGTTTATGGGGCACATGTAAAAGTCCATTTATGGGATGTGTAATCTAGGCTTTGTTATGGATCAATATAGCTAAAAATTGGAACTGCTCATTAATGTATAGTACAGTGAACCACAGGGAATTAAAACAAAATTTGTGACTGTAATGGGGTATGTGGAGAAGTCAATTTATGGTATAAGGCAAATTAGGCTTTCTTTTTTAACCACATGGCTGAAAATGGAATCACACAGTACATTTTACTGAGTCTCCAGGGCGCTCTCTTTAATTTTGACTTTGTGAAGAACTTCCAAAAATAAAACAAACTTTAAAATATCCTTAACAGAGCTCTTTGTGTATAACACATAAACAGAGAAAATGCTTTGCTTGTGTATTGCACCTTTCTAAAAGACGAGCCTGCATTTGTTACAGCAAGAATCTCTTCCTAACCCAACACACTAGATGCTCCCTACATTCAAATCACTGAATCCTGCAAGTCCCCATAAAATGCAATACCATATTTTTAAAATAAAAACAACTTCCAAGGATATGCCTGCCATTCATGTGGATACACTTCAGAGTCATAACTTTAGACACTTGTGGGATATTGATCATTTCTGTTCTGAATTCAACACACGATTGCCAGAAAACCCTTGGAAATATGAGTATTGCAAAAATAGTTCCTTTATTCTTTAAACGCTGCAAAACTGGTGAATTATATCAAGTAATGCACAGTTTCGAACATCCTTCTCAGTGTGATAAAATTTAATCTCTCAATAACAAATGATTCTGTACATGCTATAAAACATTTACAACAACCAATCCCACATAAGAGAACTCAGATTCACCACACATTTATTGTAATATTACTTTTTAATTAAGAGTATGAACACAAATAAAGGAGTTATAATGAATCCATATAGGACATAGGGGGACAATAACTTGGCTTTATTTATTGCAGAAACAGTATAAGTTCAAACAAATATGATGTAAACAGGAATTAAAACAATCATAATGGAATGGACAGGACTCACTTTATCTGGTTTTATTCATTCTTGATTTATGAGCATTCTGCATTGGATACCTTTATTTCTTCTAAAATCAGAACAACAGGATCAAAGCTCAGGATATCATGTTGAATCATGTACTAGTTTTGTGTGACCCACTGTTTTCATGTTAAACACGTTCAAAATAATACATGCCTTTATTTGAAAATCAAAATATGACAACTGCATTTACATTAAAATATCATATATCATATATATATATTATGTTTACAGCAGTAACTGTACTAGACTAGCTGAAGGTTTGTGAAAGGGCTCAAATTTTCACCCGGCTTTATTATTTTTTATGTATTTTCAAACATCGTTTATTCATTTACTACACATGACCTCTGTAATTCATCCAAAGTGAATGTAACAGAGTATAATCATATCACAAATGCATTATCAGCAATTAAGATGATAAAATTCAAAGAAGGAGGACAGTTTCTTGCCCGGCTTTATTTTTCTCATATCACTGTCCAACATAATAAGAAGCTCTGTACTTCAGGAATATAAAAGTAACATACTTTACCAAACTTCCTACTTATTATCACACCTTATGTAGAGCAAAGAAATTTGATTACTTCAGTTATGCATACTGGACAAGAGGACAGTACAAGGACAGCTACAATGCTTTGTATCAAGAGTTTGCAAATAATTGCCGTATTTACTCAAACTTTTCTTTTGAGCAGCCAGTTTTATTTTTATACAATTGTATCTTCCAAGTTCATTCCCTCAGTTAAAACCACCCCATGATAAAAAAAAAAAACCATTATATACAATGCTTGTCAGAAAAAGGAACTTTTACAGCTTTCTCTTACAAATTTCACACACTGGCATCAGACCATACAATATAATGTCACAGCAGCAAGACAGAGTTCAGCAGAACTAATTGTGTAAGGGCAAGTCAAGATGACAACTAAATTCTGTTTGAGAACAGATTAGTATAGTTCAGGTCTAATACCTAACAAGTGGCTTGGCATTGTTATCAGAACTGAAAACTGAAATTTCCATCTCTTAATCATGTGGCCATCTAGCCATCCATCCATCTATCCATCCATCCATCAGCCCATCCATCCATTCAACCATCCACCCACCCACCCATATACCCATCCACTATCTGTTGTAACTAGCAACAATAATGACTGACTAGTCATCCATCGACCTAAGAAGATAACCAAACCTGGGCTGCAAAACTTCTTAACAAGAGTAACAGGTCCAAGCAGCACATCCACTCTTCTAACATAACAAAAACCATACAGCCAGGTGCACTCTACTCTCAGATATTACCACAGAGAAAATGCACATATGTATGCAGATTTCTGTCTACATCAATTAATCCAAGCAAGATAAAATAATCTTGGACTCAATAATTTTAAAGTTATTACAAATTAGGCCATCATATAACAAATAATGTATCATCAATCACAACTGTTTTTTCAGACAATATCTTATTCTGTCCAAAACCTGGTAAAAATATTGGTTTTTTCATGAAACCATCATCAAACCTATATTACACTGAGACTAATACCAGTAGTAACAGTACCATAAAATGACAGTATTTACATCTCTTTACTATGGGAATTAACAGCCCTGCCATAAGAACAGGGTGACAAATGTCCAGGCTTAGAATAGTATACTTAATGTTTAAAAAACTATCCATCTCTAGGAGCCTTCCACACTATCATTATTTTGATTGTGAACACCCATCAAGGTGGAGCTTTGACTTGAAGTTTTTTTTATCACATTATAAGTGCTACATCAAACATGATAGTAATATATGCTTTAAATGCATAACCAAATATTTTAACTTGTAACACACTTTTGGCAAATATATAAAACATAACCTATCTGAATAATTGTAAGATTAAGATCTCAAGTCACTTTTTTAATCAGTAATGTGTTGTACACTAAGTGCTTGTTTTCTCCTACATTTTTATGCTTGTGATTGATGATGGCGTCAGGAAAAAACTGAAACGTACAGTACTGTCTTGACTGTCCCAGTCCCAACAGTTTGAGTTTACATATCAATCATGCCAATGTCCTGTAGTCTAGGTCCTTTGTATGTCTGATACAGATTCCAGTTAAAGTGCACATTTCTGGATGCACTCATCTTTCAGGAATTACTGTACTGTCTTGTAGTTATTTTCTTTGCATATTCTTGCATACTGTTATGTGATATATGTCTATATTTTAATTTACACTAACAATGAATGTTAAAAGCAAGAGAAATTTGTGTTGTCTGAGCTTTCCGGTAACTCAAGGTAACGTCAGTTTCACTCACACTGAACTACTGCAATTTTACTGTAGCACATTTTAGAAAATAAAAGATATTCTCTAAAACTACAGTTGTGATGCATGGCCCATTTATTCATTGGTCTACTTTTTGTTGACTGTTTGGTAACCTTCATGTGTCTTCACAAGACTGCAGTCAATGATGAGTACACAAGCTGGGTAATATCTGCTCCACACAAGTTTGTGTAACTATCTTGAAAACCGCAAAAATTACAAACAAGAGAGGCAATGTATGTACAATGTAACAATGAGGTGCATTCATACAACCACTGTTGCAGTGGAAAAGCAGTAAGTATTACACATTCTGAGCATGTGTTTGTGGTCTTAGGTATCAACCATGCAATGTGAATGCACCATATTGTCATCAGTGGCCTGTTACAAGCTACAATATTTTTCCATGTTATCTCATAAATGGCATGATTTAAAAAAAAAAAAGTTATTGAACACAAAATGTGTGTTTTGATTTTCTCTACAACACTTGTCTGAAACATTTCTCATTCTAAGATGAATTGAGCAAAATGTGATCATAAATGTATATAGGTCTTCAAATCAAGCACCCATTATTATTGCCAGATATTAATGAAACTTGAATTTTCTCGATAGATTTTCAAAAACTCAAATATCAAATTTCATGAAAATCTGTCCAGTGGGAGCCGAGTTGTTTGATGTGGATGGAAGGAAAAACAGATGGACAGATGGACAGACATGATGAAGCTAGAAGTCGCTTTTCACAATTTTGCAAATGCCTAAAAAGGGTGTATTGGAAATACACTGCATGTTCTACTCTCCCTACACCTACTGATTTGAACAATTTTTGTCCCAATGAATATTTAAAGTCTTATTAAACTATGAAGAAAGAAGTGACTCTGGGACATTTAATATAAATCTGCAATAGATTTTCAGTCCACAGAACTATATTCAGTATATTTTCAACTACACTGGAACACACTAAATAAAAACTCTCTAGTACAAATGATCAGATATGCTGTGAGTGGGGATCACAGGACAAAGGAATACCTTAGAACACGATTCCCAAACCAAAGGCCATTACACAAACTTGGGTCCCAAGGACCATGTGATGAGTTATCTCCCCAGAATCCTAAATATTATTTCAGGATCATGCTATACAGATGAAACTGGATTAAGGCAGTGTTACGTAACATTCAAGTACCAAAAACTGGGAAGTCTCTGACTGCCAACATCAACTGTTAGAGGGCTGCACTGCTATATCCCACTGACAGAAATTAAAACAACTTCAATGCTAAGATAAAATGGTACTGCATAGATATTAGTGTTACCTGTGCACATGTACTCTTACTGTATACTTTATATACTGCCCTCGCATCCCCCCCCCCACAAAGAAGTTGACAGTGCAATAGTTTCAAAGAACTTCATGTTGTGCATTCCATATGGCTTAGTTAGTAAATTATGTTTTGTTATAATGTACTAACTGCAATTATTACCATTACTGTTTACTGGATGCAAAATGACAGGACCAATATCTAGCATAGTGGCAGAAATCTTCCTATAGAACGTGGAAGACAAATTATACCCCCACAATAACAAACAGAACAAACACCATATTCACAGGATATGTCACTGACATTCCTGTAATATGTGAATGAAATACGACTACTGCAGAAGACATCCCCAGTGACCACAACAGCATGCACTGGGAAACCGAACATGAACTGGAAGAGGAAAACAATCAAATGACATTTCCTACATCTAAAAATCAACATAGGAAACAACAACCTAACACTAGACATCTACCACAAAGCAGAGGAAACAGACACACCCATCCTCAATATATCCAACCACTTGGAAGAAAACAAGAAAGTCACATACAGATACATGCTGAACAGGACAAAACAGAAAACAGACCCATAACCCACAACAATAAGTACAAAATCAAGAAATGCAGTGTTTAAAGAAGAAAAAGACCAACACTGGAGAGAAAACAAAACTGGCAAAATTTACACATATCAACAAAGGCAAGTAACCAACATCTTCAACATACCGACCTAATAATCACAAAGTAAACTACACATTGTAAAAAAACTGACACCAAACCAAATAACAGAGTACACCCCATAAAAGTAGAGCACACAAGCTAAAATGAAAGACCTGCAACAACATATACATAGAAAAAACTTAATGCATATTCTGAAACAGGTGCAAGGAACACACGGATGTGAAGACACTTCAATGACAATTCCAGCTACGCTAGACACACCTGGAACAGGGCATGACTATGCTCCACAGAAGAAATAATGGAAGTGAGGAAAATCTAGGGAAAAGGCCCACCATTTGACATATACAAGAGTTCGGCCACACAGAAAGCGGGCTGCCGTGGTGGGCAGCGATCTGTGCTGGCAGTGGTAAGGCGTTCGAACTGTATTATGTAAGACTGCATCATCCCCATCGAACAGAAGGTGGGCTGATGCGGCGGACCAGTCTAGATCGCGGCTGGCAGCAGACATTTATGTTTTGGAGACAGATTTGCCAGGCGGGCAGTATGGAATGGCAAAAGAATTCACTGAAAAATTAACTGAAAAAGTGCGGCAGTCCTCATGGGATTGAAGTTCTATGCAGAGATAGCGATATTCACCCAATGTTCCCTCTTCTCATTGATTTCATGCATCCACCACCATCTCCTTTTTCTTTTACAACTCAGTGCTAACAGAAGAAGAAGTTCTTCCTCATCGGAACTGGACATCATGAATTAAATAAAAATAACCGAAACGAAAACAAATGGAAACTACTTTACAGCCCTAACTAGATGGCTTTTCTTCACTCTGGACCGCTCTTAGCTGCCGTGCCCTGTCTGGTGTCACCAGATCGCAGACCGCCGCGGCAGCTCACTTACTGTGTGGCCAAACCCCAAAAGCTACAACTTTTACAAATACAACAAACAGCATAACATCCTGAACGAACACAACATCCAAACAATCAATGCCCTGTTGACCTCACTGCTGAAATATAAAAAAAAAAGATACAAAGAAGCAACCTGAACACACAATCATGGTTGCATGGATACAAAGACCACACAACACACACAGTGCAATATGGCTGAAAAAACAACATGCAAGAGCACAAAAGACACAAGAAGACTGGAGAAAAAATATTTGATGTGTACTCCTTGAAGGAATGCAAAGTATGTTCATTCATGGAGTGCACACTGGATATCTAATTCTGGGATATCTGCTCTACTAAAAAGTGGAAAAAATTCTCTATCAAAAGATGTTTGGATATATTTTACATAATTTTAGCATGATGTTAATTATACTCTATATTTATGCAATAACAGTAATATGTATAAATATATTACCATTTATATCTGACAACCTGTACAGCTTGTGTACATGTCTTCAACAATTGCAGCTACCTCAAATGGCTGCAGCGAAAACATACAGAAGCATTAAAACCAAGTATTGTGCAATTAAGTGGAAATAAAATTTGTGCAAAAAAATAAAAAATAAAAATGGTAGCTTACAAGAATATACATATATGAATAATGTTAATATTCAGCAAGCGCTCTTACATAAAGCCTGCAGAGATAACACTACTGTAAGAGTACAGCTTAAATATGACGACGATGAAACAAAACACCATACATTACGCAGTGTACCATTTATAACATGGGTCTCCAACCTCTTTAAGGCAAAGACTCACACCTGTCACTGTGGGCTGGTTCACAGGCCGCACGTGAAAAAATAATAAGTGGTATACCTGGCTGCATAAATTAATGTGTTATTTGTACAGAATATACACAAATAAATAAGGCCACAGGCCACATGCTACAACCTTGTGGGCTGCAACTGGCCTTTGGGTTAGACACATATGATTTACAGATACTGATTGTGAACTACAACAGGATTACAAGAGTAAATGAAAATGAGCTACAAGCACAAGAAGTTACTTCAGTAGAGTCACAGCCTCCTACAGCACCACATGTGATCAGAAGATCTGCGCACAAGATTAAACTGCCTCCTACTGAAGTTCCAAAACTGGGTGTCAAACTACTGAGTTTAAGAATTTTCATGACACATTCAAGAGCTTAGTAATCAAACAAACAATATCCAGACATTATTAGTCACTGTCTTCAGTAACTAATGAAGCACATCAGCTACTTCATAGTTTGCATGTCACAGATCATCACTGTTTTATATGTTGGAAGTTGTTGTTGTTGTTGTTGTTGTTGTGAGAGAAAAACCAGTGTTTATTCATTGCAGCCCATGCTAAAACATTATTTTCACTATAAATGATTAGAAAAGATTATAACTCCCAAGAACAGTACGGTCAATCTAGTAAATTCATACAAGCATATAAATATGACAACTGAACACAAAGGGTCTAACAACTCCATCTCACTAAACAGAGGGATTATTTTTAATATCATGAAGGACCTTCCCTAAAAGAAGAATGTGCACCTGGAATACACCTGGAGATCGAAAATGACACCATTTGGACAACATACTTGTGAAGCTTTGATTCGGAAACAATAAGGATGTGCAGAAAATGCCTGGAGCAAATACTGGTTCTAACCATAACTTGCTGGTTGTGGAGATCTGCACTAGAATGGATAAAACTCTTAAGTTCCAAAAAGGAAAACTTAGATGGAATGTGGAGAAGCTGTATGCTCAATGACAGAAAGTGCAAAATACTCTAGAAGAAAAACTAAGTGCAAATGAATGTGAAAGTATGGGGGGAACCATATCAAGAAGTGTGCGCTACATAATATAATTGACTTGATTGGTTATGCAGATAGGAAGTCATGGATTACACAAGAAATGATTAATAAAATGAATGAACAAAGAAAATGAAGGAATATAAGCAACAAAGAAGCTAGGAAGACCAACAGACGACTGAGGAACAAATTGAAAAGAGCAACAGAAAGGGCCAAGAAGAATATCTTGAGAGCCATATGAGATCAGATCACAGAATTTCAAAAAGCAGGACATTATGATTTAAAGTACATGAAGACCCTGGAACTAGGATGGAAAGAAAACCATGGGATTCAAAACATTGGCACTGAAGACTCTAAAGGGACTATAACAACAGAAAAGAGGCAAGTACTGAAAATTTGGGAGAATTATACTACAGAGCTCCACGATCAACCTGACCAACCAGAAAACCTAGAAGTCAAACCTGAGTAGATGCAGGCAAGAAAGGATCTTATATATTGTGAAGTGAAGTGGTGAAAGTTATAAAGGAGATGAAGGACAGGAAAGCTACAGGAGATGATGATGTAGCTGGGGATGTACTCAACTGTTGGGGGAATATGGTCTCAGAATAGTGACACAACTGATCAACAACATACAAGAAACTGGAGAATTGCTCAAGGATTTCACTGAAGTTACCATAATTGCCCTTCAGAAGAAGCCAAAAGCTACGCAATGCAGCAGCCATCATGCACTCAACCTCATCGCACATACAACCAAGATAGTAGCAAGGATACTTAAAAGAGGGAATGAAACGAAAATAGAGGATGCAAATGGGATGCTGAGAGTAATATAAGAACAAACTTTGGACATAGACGAGGAGTTGTGTGCATGCTCCGTAGACTGGCAGAAGTGATTTAACCATATAAATTGGACCAAATTAATGCACATTCTACACAGGACTGGTGTCGATTGACGAAAAAGAAGATTCATCAACAAACTGTACATGGATTAGAGTGTTAAACTAAAACTGGCCTGGAGGAGACAAGAAGAGTGAAGATTGGAATAGGAGTTAGACATAGATGCTTTTTGTTGCCAATTCTATGCAACTTGCACAGTGAACCATGGAAGATCTTGAAAGCTTTGGTGACCTCAAAACTGGAGGACTCTGAACAATATGCAGCTGACCTTGTGCTACCAGGTAAGGAAGAAGCAGTGCTACAGGGCATGACTGAAAGACTAATTGCAACTAGAAGGTGCCATGGAATGGAAATAAATATGGAAAAAAGCTAAGGTGATGAGAATCTCAAGGCAACTATCATGAATACAGATTATGGTAGGTCACAAACAGGTGGAGAATGTGGAATATTGCAACTATTTGGGTAGCATAGTAATAAATGATTAAAGATGTGCACGGGAAATTAAGTCCATGATTGCCATGGCAAAAGCAGCATTCAACAAGAAAACTCTTTTCACCAGCAAACTGGAATTATGTTTTAGGAAGAAACTAGTAAAATGCTACACTTGGAGTACAGCTTTGAATGGTGCTGAAACTTGGACACTTCAGAATGTAGATCAGAAATACGTGGAATGTTTTGAAATGTGGTGGTGGAGAAGGATGGAGAAGATCGATTGCACCAATCACGTGAGAAATGAAGTATTACAGAGAGTCAAGGAGGAGAAGAATACTCTACAAAAATAAAAAGAAGGAAGGCTAACTACACTGGTAACATCTTGTATAGAAACTTCCTTCTAAAACACATTATTGAAGGAAAGATAGAGGGAAGGATACAAGTGATGGGAAGATGAGGAAGAATATGTAAGCAGCTACTTGATGACTTTAAGGAAAAGAGAGGATACTGGAAATTGCAGGAAGAAGCACTAGATATAACTCGAACCTGCTTTGGAACAGGCTACGGACCTGTCGTAAGACAAACAGAATGAATGAATGAACGAATGAATGGACTTTCTGGTAGAAGAGCTTGAAACGTTGTAAAATTAGCAAACTAATTCCCAAGTAAGTATGTTAGAACTAGCTTTCGCTAATGACCTTATACTCCTGGCCAATAACCACAATGACGGCTAAATCTTTTAGCACACAATGAAATCACACTTAACAAAACTGGGACTGAAAATAGCGACAAATAAATGCACATCCTTTCATATAAATGGAAGATGTTTTTGTGGTACACAACAGCCAGTGTTTAATGACTGCAGCCCATTTGAAAACATTATTTTCACTACAAATAATTTCCACAGAATAAGCTACCAGATTAAGAGCATTCATAAAGCACTTTCAAAGCAATCTGATTTACTACTCACTAGCAAACTTCAGCCAGTATTATGGAGTAACAAAAAATTACATTTATTCTTAAGCATGGAAATAATTTAGCTTTAGTAGACTATTACAGGCCCATAACAACTAGCTCTATCATCTGTCACTTATACTGAGAATATTGAAAAAACAACTTCAATCTGAGATAAAATTTTGTTTCAAGAGTAAATATACGTTCATGAATCTGGATGTTTCAGTAATGTACATACTTTCAATGAAATTACATCAGCCAGAAAGCGGTCTAGAGGCTTGGTGGTGGTTCAACTAGATACATCTGAAGCATTCAAAAGTGTTTCACACCTAGCCTTAGATGCAGCTGAATTGGCTCCCATATACACTGTGATTACTCACAGTAAATTCATACAAGCATTTAAACATTAAATAGAACATGAGAAGTCCAACATCTCCATCTCACCACAGACAACAGGGTTTGAACAGGGTGAGCCCTACCCCCTTTTATCTGTGATATCATAATGGACCCTCTGGTAGAACAGCTTGAAACAATGAAGGGTTAACAAATGAATGACCAAGTTAAGTACATTAACGTCAGCTCTTGCCGATGACTTTATACTCCCGGCCAGTAACTGCAATGACATCCAAAATCTTTTGGTGCAAACTGAATCATACTTAATGAAATTAGGAATGAACATAGAAGCAAATACGTGTGTCCACACATACCACCAGAAGTCGCTATTGTGTGACACAACAACCATTGTTTAGAAATTTCTGCCCATGTAAAAATATACTTTTCACTGCAAATGACTAGCGAATAAATCAGCTACTGCATTAAGAGACTTAATAAATCACTTTCAAAGCAACACAAATGCTATTAAAGCACTATATTTGAATGCCCCATTACATGAGATATTATTGTCTAAAATACTGCCAGACATGTAGACAAAGCAATCTGAAGGCAAAGGGAAATAAAAGTTTTATAAATGACTTTAATACATTTAAAGAACTGATAATATTTATGTAAGCTAAAAGCCAGGCATCTGAGCTAGTTGGTCAGAAGCCATGGGACATAACAGCAGTATTACAAACAAAGCCAGATGCAATGCAAATAAAGAGATCAGTCACAGGTACCCACACACAACACACGTTTACCTATAAAAACAACCAACCTCCATAAACATAAACAAATTGGTCATGCAAGCCCACATCACAGACTAAACATAATTCAGCAGCATAATTTGTTTCACATGTTTGGGCAATAATTATATACTATATAATAATCATTAATATATATTATATATTATACATATTATATATGTATTATATATATTAATATATAATATATAATAATTATACTGTAGAAGGCAGCTGTTCTTTCAATTGAATGCATAATTCCTTAACTCATATTTTTTTCCAACTGCACAATACCACTACACAATTTTTATTACTCCACAGTGTATCCTCCTACATCTTTTGGCTATCAGCAGCCACCTTTAGGACAGTTATTAACAAAAAGGAATTCTCATATTGATGTATGAACATATCACAGTTGGCTGTGGGTAGTATGTTACGATACTTAGTATCTGAAACATTAATCAATATTACGAATACAGAGAAGCTAAAATCAGGTTAAAAATATATATTAGGAGTGCGCACCTTTTATACAGGGTGTAACAGGAGGAACGGACCAGACTTCGGGAGAGTGTTCCTTATGTTAAACTATACCGAAAAACCCCAAAACACCTATATCCAAAGTTGAACGGTTTGGGAGATAATGGCCA
>Ga0123355_10009578_pt1 | contig 14756 bp, 14 predicted proteins | sample TergutEmb28metaG_3_FD_89872 | JGI IMG/M metagenome (GOLD analysis project Ga0123355, IMG submission 89872) | Embiratermes neotenicus P1 segment gut microbial communities from Petit-Saut dam, French Guiana - Emb289 P1 | ecosystem: Host-associated > Arthropoda: Insects > Digestive system > Gut ...
CAGCTGTTTTGTATGCCACATGTCCGTTACGCTAAAACCCTTATCTTCTTACATTCTTACGCCAATCCAAATCCCCACGATCCAGCCCAAGCAAAAGCGCTTCCGCCGTTGCAAGATTACTGGCCAAGGGGATATTATGCACATCACAAAGCCTAAGCACAGCCATAATATCCGGCTCATACTGCTTAGGATGCAACGGGTCTCTTAGGAAGATAACCATGTCCAGGTCATTAAGGGCAATCTGCGCCCCCATTTGCTGGCCCCCGCCAAGATGCCCGGCCAGATACTTGCTCACGCTTAACCCTGTGGCATCTTCAACCAACTGTCCCGTAGTGCCGGTAGCAAATAACCGGTGCTTACTCAGGATATGGCGATAGGCCACGCATAAATTCTCCATCAATTTCTTCTTGTTGTCATGCGCCACTAATGCGATGTTCATGGCAATACCGCCTTTCATAATAGATAATTCTAAGCATACAGCTCGTCGTCCAGTTCATCTTTTTCTCTTCTTAAGCCCACGTTAAGCACCATACCCATTGCTATCATGTGCACCCATATCATAGAGCCGCCGTAGGACACAAAGGGGAAGGGCATACCTGTGGTGGGTAGCATCCCTGTCACCACCCCTACATGTACAAAGGTTTCAAAAAGCAGCATCCCGGCTACCCCGGCGGCAATTAGGCGACCTTGTAAATCTATAGCCCGCAGTGCTATTAGAATGCATTTTACCACCATAATTAGAATAGCGCCAATTAAAGCGGCACTGCCTACAAAGCCAAATTGCTCTGCCACTACGGCAAATACTGTGTCGTTGTGAGCCAGTATTAAATATATCTGGTTATTCATGAAGCCTCTGCCTGTAAGGCCACCGGCCGCTATGGCCCGGCGGGAGTTTTCTATCTGCCTCCATTCATCTGAGCCAGGTATGGGATAGAGGTTGGTTCTAAGACGCCTTACCTGGTATGGCTCAAATATCCGGTACAAAAGAAGAGGGTCTTCCCGCTGTAAGTCAAACCAAAGAAACAGTAGCACCGGTATTATAATTGCTGCCGCGATTAAAATATAGCGAAACTTTAGCCCTGCTGTAAACAGCACAACAAGGGATGCAAAAGCAATTACCAATGCCGCCGAAAGGCTAGGCTGGGTTGCAACAAATAAAACCGGTACCGCTATAGTTAATAAAATAAGTGCAAGCCACAGTATACGATTAAAGCTGTCCTTTTTTACGTCAAGGACCTTGGCCAAAAAGATAATCATAAATATCTTGGCAAACTCCGAAGGTTGCAGACTTATTTCCCCGCCAGGCACAGGTATAGGAAGCCAGCGGGCCGTATTGGTGACAGGGTCCGGCCCCATAATAAAAAGAGCCAACAGTAAAGCCATCAGAAGCACATAAATAATCAGGTAAAGCCGTCCGATAAGCCTATAGTCTATACAGGCAAACACCAGCATCAGCACAGTACCAGATATTACAAAGGTTCTTTGTAGCTGCCATAGATGGCCAAATAACCGGGCCTCTCTCATAGGCATACCTGCATGGTTGGCAGAGGTATAAATCATGGCAACGCCAAAAACACCGACCGCAATTACAGTCAGCGCCAAGAGGTAATCGAAGGATTTTAGCCCTGAAATTATGGCTTCTTTTCTTATCATTGCTTACTTTCTCTTTCTTAGGTTTCTGATTGGGATATCAGCCTTTAGCCTAGACTCGCTACTTTCGCCAGACTTGTTGTTTTGTCGGCAGATTTGGATGTCTAAGTCTTGCTCGTCTATGTCCAGATGCCTGCGTATTACTTCTATTATATCGTTTTTAATAATTTCTAATAACTGGGCAGAGCCTTCTGCTCTGTCCGCAACCAATACCATTTTTAATCTTCCTAGAGCTACGTCCTTTGAGGGTTGGTTTGCGGGCTTTCTTGATAAACCTAACATTGTAAACCCTCCTATCCGCGCCTAAAGAAATTTAGTATTTTTGTAAAAGGCCCTTTATCTCCGTATAAGTCCATTAGGGGCACAGATTCCCCTAATATGCGTCTTGTTATATGCCTAAAGGCTTGTCCCGCTAGGGATTTTTCGTCTGTTACACATGGCTCCCCCCGGTTGGTGGAGATAATTATACTTTCATCGTCTGGTACTATGCCCAGTACATCTATTGCCAAAATTTCGGATACTTCTTCCAGGGTCATCATATCGCCCCGTTTTACCATGTCTGGCTTTATGCGGTTTAGTATCATTAGTGGGGGCGGTAGCTCGCTTGCTTCCATACCTATAATTCTGTCTGCGTCTCGGATTGCGCTTACCTCTGGGGTTGTCACCACAATGGCTTTGTCTGCCCCGGCTACTGCGTTTTTGAAGCCCTGCTCTATACCGGCGGGGCAGTCTATAAGTATATAGTCGTATTCCTCCCGTAGCTGCCTACATAGCTTGCGCATTTGCTCTGGGCTTACGGCGGTTTTATCCTTGGTTTGGGCTGTAGGTAACAGGAACAGGTTTGAAAAGGTCTTGTCCCGGATTAGGGCCTGCTTTAGCCTGCAATTGCCTTCTACTACATCTACCAGGTCGTACACTATGCGGTTTTCCAGTCCCATGACTACGTCTAGGTTTCTTAGCCCTATGTCCGCGTCAACCAGAACCACTTTTTTTCCGTGGCTTGCCAGACCTGTGCCAATATTGGCAGTGGTCGTGGTCTTGCCTACGCCTCCCTTGCCGGAGGTGATTACAAAAACTTCGCTCATTTTTTCCCCTTTTTTGTAGAGATTAGCCTCTACTATTTATTTTTATAGTGTGAATCAAAAATAGCGGACTATTTGCACCGATGATTTTGGAAAAAGCGATCGGGCCTTTATTTTTGGCCTTCTACAGTGGTGCGATATAGACTTGCTTGTCCTGGATATAGGCCCAGGCACCCTTAGTATGCTGCTCTGGCACTGCTACATCTGGCGGGATATAAGTAACAACCCTTGCGATTCTTATTTGGGTTGGGTTAAACTCTAGGGCTGAGATAAAACAATTATTGTCCCCTGGCCCGTCTTCATCTGGTGGGGCACCGGCCCAGGCCATGCCCCTTAGGGCACCCAGTACTACTATATTGCCTGTAACTTTTATTACGGCACCTGGGTTAACATCCCCAAGTACTACAACAGAGCCGTTTTGCCTTATTGTTTGGCCAGAGCGCACGCCTCCTCTGTAAAAGTGTGTTTCGTTGGATGTAAACTGAAGGCCTGGAGGTGACGCAGGCACTAATTTAACCTCTACCGGCTCGTCCTCGGTTTCTAAGTCAAGATTGGCTTCAAATTGGATTATATCTAATAATATCTTTTCTTCCCCTGGAGATAATTGGCGGCCTTTAAAGGTGACAGTTGCCTTGGCCCCTTCAAAGAAGCGGCGAGAACCAGCTACCCGCTTACGCAGTATGTCTTTAATTAGGTCAAATTCTGCTTTGTCGTCTAATAGGACGCTTATACCGTCTCTGCGGCCTTTTAGTATTACGCATTGCTTTTCTTCCAGTACGTCTTTACGGGATTGAGCCATGAAAACCTCCTTTACGGTTGCAGCGTGTTAACTGGCGCAGGGTGCTGGGCCTCATGCTCTAGGCCCAGGGCAACGCCAATCATATCCCTTGCTATACGGGCAGCTATTTGGGTATAGGCCCTGGTTGAGCCAAAGGGTACATTTACATATATTGTAATCTGCGGGTCTTCGATAGGGGCAAAGGCTCCAAAGGCCGAGTGATTAAACCTTGTGGGTATCTGCTGGGTGGTGCTGGTTTTGCCAGCTACATTTATTGGGAAGCCCCGGAACAGCGTAACAGCAGTGCCCCCTGCGCCGGGTTGTGTTACTAGGCGCATACCTTCGGCTACGGCACTCCAGGTGGTTTCGTTAAACTCTAGGCCTCTGCATACGGGGACTGGCTCTGTGCGGCGTATGATATAGCCGTGACTGTTTTCTATATGGCCTACCAGATGTAGAGGGTAGTTGGTGCCATGGTTGGCAAAGACATTCATTGCCCGGCCCATTTGGGCGGTGGTGTAGTCGTTAAGACCTTGGCCTATGGAAGTGCGGACTGTGTCCCCGTCAAACCAGCGCTGGTCGCTTGCAGATAGGTGTTGAGTGCTGAAGCGCTTAAAGTCTGGTGAGGCTATTCTGTCGCCACTGAAGGGGTGGTGGTCGTTAAGCTCTAGTATTTCTACACCGCTTCTTTCGTGTAAGCCAAAGTGCATCATATACTCGTTCATTATTTCTATGCCTGCAAGGGTACGGTTTTCAGTCCCTGTGCCCAACCGGAAGGATGCATCTGCAAAAAAGTAATTGCAGCTTACTGCTATAGCCTGGGTCACATTGATGCTTCCATGGCCGCTACTCCAGCAGCGGAAGGGTGGATTCCCAGCTCTGGTGAAGCTTACCCGGTCTGTTATGCGGGTGGTGGGGTTTATAGAGCCCCCTTCCAGTGCGGCTACTGCTGTTATCATCTTAAAATTGGAGCCAGGGGCCCTTGCTTCCCTAAAGACCCTAGCAAGGTTTGGGTATGTGGGGTCTAGGAAATAAACATGATTAAAGTATGCCACATCCATATTGTTAACCAGGCGGTTATTGTCATAGGAAGGATATGATACCGCAGCAAGGACGGCACCGGTAGGCACATCCAGTATTATCATAGTTGCGGAATATGGGTCTGCCCCTACCTGCTGGGGGGTAATCTCCCAAGCTTCGATTTTTTGTATTAGTATCTCCCTAGCGGCGGCAGTGGCCCTTGTGGAGGTTAGCTGTTGCTCGTATAGCCCCTCAGGGTCTGTAATCTGCTCTGTGCCTATAAGGGTCAGTAGCATCATGGCGGGGGAGATACGGCCTGCGCGGATACCTTCTATTATTCTGCTGTGGATTTGCTCTATATCTTCCCGGCTCCTGGCAGAATAGGCCTCTGGGAAGCGCTGTAGGATATAGCGCTGCATTGCCATTGCTGGGCCTTCTTCTGCGTCCATTATGGCACGGATATCTAGGTTATGACCTCGTACAAAGCCGATAAATACCTCTTGGAGGGTAAGGGCCCGCTCTCTGTGATCCCGTAGGTTTATGCGCTGTACTAGGGCCCGGGTTAGGTAGCCTTTTAGCATATAGTAGGCTTCTATTTGCAGGTCTAGGTCTATTGTTAGGAATATCCTGTCCCCTGGCTGGGCTTCTTGTATAATTGTGGGCTGGCCTATCCTTGCCCCTATGCGGTTTACTTGTATGGTTTGCAAGCCGGGGGTGCCTCGTAGGTAGTGCTCCATGCTGCGCTCTAGGCCTTGGCGGCCAAACATGTCTAAATGGGTATAACCCAGATGCTCGTTGGCCTCTAGGTCTTCTGCGGTTATTTGGCGGATATAGCCTATTATATGAGACATATAGATGCCAGCAGGGTACTCCCTCTTGGCCTGGATGTCGATGTATATGCCGGTGAATAGGGTGTTTTGCTCTGCTATTGCGGCTATGGTTTCCTGGGATACATCAAAGGCGAATAGAATTGGGACGGGATTATAAAGCTCTATATGAATGAGCCTTTCCCGGAAGATTTTGCAGCGGAAATTTAGTATGCGTCTTGCGTCTTCATCGCTGATTTCTGGGTCAATACCAAAGCGCTCCCGTAGGTCTAAGAAACTTTCCTCGGCGGTGGCGTAGCGGGCATTGGGGATTGCCATATCATCCTTCCAGCGGAACTGCTGATGCTCGGCTGTTAGGGTAAACTCGTATGGGTCTAGGGAAATGGGAAAGCTGTCTACATAGTCTTCCCCATTGCGCTCAAAAAGCTGAGCCAATTGGAATAAGGCCTCGTTGGTGATGGGTACGCTTGGGTCCATTTTTACAACAAAGACTAATGTATTCCTTGCAAGGGGGCGGCCATTTCTGTCATAAATGGTGCCTCTTAAGGCAGGGGTAGGGATAGTGACTTCGTGAATAACCGGGGGCGGTGCCGCAAAGGTATGGGCGATTACGATTTGAAGCTCGAATAACTGTATCAAAATAGTACCAAATAGCGCCACGGATAAAATAAATAACCACAGTATCCTATGAGTGACAAACCGGTAAATATATAGGAAGATATCTTTGATTAGCTCTATCATTTTCCATCCCCTTCGAATAAATTTCTTCTTTCAGACTCCCACCGCTCTACCCGGGCGTTAATAAAATGCAGCAGGCTATATAGTGGTATGGATAGGCAAACAGTATATATTATTGTAGGCAGCATAATAGTCCATGCAAAATGCAGAAGATTAACATAGCCAAGAAATAAGAAGGAGGCTACATAAATCACAAACTGCTGTACACATATAGCAACAAGCACAATAAAGAATGGCAGGAAATAATTATCCTTGAAAAAATCCCTAAAGGGCTTGCCCGATAAATAGCCGATTAACAAACCAATCAACGCAAACATCCCAATAGGCCCACCAGAGAAAATATCCTGTAACAACCCAGCAGAAAAGCCAAAGATTGCCCCTTCAACATCGCCACGAAGTATCCCATAGCCAACTATAAAAATAAGGGCAGTGTCAGGGGTTACGCCCTGTATTGCCATCTGGGGCCATACGGAAGTCTGGGTTATATAGTTGATTAGTATTAGTGCCCCCATTACCGCTGCTCTCATATCTTAGTCCTCATCAAAAATCTCTCGGTCATGGGCATCGCCAAATAGCTGGTTTACAATTAGTACAAAGTCTATCCGGTCTAGGTTTACGGAAGGCTGGACTATTGCGTATTGGGTAAGGCCACCTGGGCCGGCGTGTACGCTTACTATTGTGCCTATCTCTAGCCCCGGTGGGAAAAATGCCCCGTGGGCAGAGGTGATGATTCTGTCTCCGGGCATAAAGCGGGCGGTTGGTTCTATATTTTCCATTCTCATTAGGCCATCATTGGATAGCTCTGCATTGCCCCATACTGTGCCTACGTCCTCTGTGCGGGCGTTGCGTACTGCGGCGGCAAAGCGGGTGTCCATTATAGACACTACATAAGCAAAGTTTGGCCCTGTATAGTTTACTACCCCAAGTACCCCTCCAAAGCCTAGGACTATCATGTTGGGGTAGACCCCACTATTTTCGCCTCTATCAATTACAAAGCTAGAGTTCCAGTCGTTGGGGTTTTGGCCTATTATCCTGGCCCCTACCATGGGTAGCTGGGGATACCGCTGATCCATTGCAAACATTTCGTGAAACTGGAGGTTTTCTTCTTCCAGGCGCTCTACACGGTGGATTTCGTTACTTAGGCGGGTATTTTCTTCCCGTAGGGCGGCGTTTTCCGCCAGGATTTGCTCGCTTTGCATTAGCACTGCCCAGCGGCCTCCTATCCAGCTTGTGGCGGCAGAGGCTCCCCTTTGCATGGGTACTACCACATGACCAAAAGCGCGCCCTAGTACACTGGTGGGCGCTATTCCGGTTATGGTTATGATTATTGCAAACAAGCATATAGTTATACCAAAGGCTAGAAATAGCCGTTTGTGTTTGTGTATAAATTCCATGATGGCCTCGGGTTAGAAGTTTAGAGGGTTAGTGGTTAGAAAAAACCAGTTGCTTATAGTCGGATTTTGCTGGGGGTTATTAGTACGCTTGCCAGATGCTTTAGGTTTTCTAGTACTAGGCCGGTGCCTTCTACTACGCATTTTAGGGGTTCTTCGGCGCTGCGTACTGGTATGCCGGTTTCGTGGGTTATTAGCTCGTCTAGGCGTTTTAGTAGTGCTCCGCCACCTGCTAGTACAATGCCTGATTCCATTACGTCGCTTGCTAGCTCTGGTGGAGTTTTTTCTAGGGTAAACCTTATTGCGTCTATTATTTTTTCTAGGGCTTCGGATAGGGCTTGGCGGGCTTCTACCTCTGTCATTACTACTGTGCGGGGTAGGCCTGATACTAGGTCCCGGCCTCTTACTGGCTGGTATACGGTTTCGCTTGGCTCGAAGGCGCAGCCTAGGTTTATTTTTATGTCTTCTGCGGTGCGGTCGCCTATTGCAAGGCCGTGCTCTCTGCGTACATACTGAATTATGGCGTTGTCAAACTCGTCTCCCCCGGTGCGTAGGGAGCGGCTTGTTACTATCCCGCTTAGGGAAAGTACCGCTACCTCGCTGGTGCCGCCGCCTATATCTACTATCATGCTGCCGATAGGCTCGGACACGGGAAGACCTGCGCCTATTGCCGCGGCCATTGGCTCTTCTATTAATGTGACGGAGTTTTTGGGCACCCCTGTGGAGAAGGTGGCTTCAAATACTGCCCGCATTTCTACATCTGTGACACCACTGGGTACACATATCACGATTTTGGGCTTGCGGCTAAAAAAGCGGGTGGCCCGGGCCTTCTGTATAAAATAACGCAGCATTTCCCTTGTGGTTTCAAAGTCGGCAATAACCCCGTCCTTTAGGGGGCGGATTGCTACTATATTGCCTGGGGTGCGGCCAATCATCTGTTTGGCTTCTTCCCCTACTGCCATTACCTTTTTTGTGGTGGTATTGATTGCTACTACGGAGGGTTCGTCTATTATTATGCCTTGGCCCTTTGCGTATACTAATGTGTTGGCTGTGCCTAAGTCTATGCCTAAGTTTTGTGTGAACATTTATGCCTGCTTTCCTGAAGAACTTTAGTTCCGAATTTATTCTAAGTAAGTTCCCCTCTAAAGTATGCCCATAGATACCAATAATAACCAAGAGCTTGTGGGAGGGGCTTCTTTAATTATCCCACATTAATCTAGTATTTACAAATTTTATTGAAGAGGGTTTTCCATATGAGAAAGGGCATAGTTCTTTTGCTGTTGGCGGTCATTTGTGCTTGGTGGTCATAGGCGTGAAAAAGGGCTGCCACGTTTTCTTAACGGGACAGCCCTGATTTATGCGAATGATATTATTTACTCTTGCTACTCAAAATAAATCGAAATAGTCCATGAAACACCAAATCGGTCATTTACACAACCCATAAGATAACCGCAAAGCTCAACTCCAAGAGCTTCAACAATTTCACCACCGTCTGCAAGTTTATTAAAGATGTCAGTAACCTCTTCTTCAGTGCTGAGAGAAAGGGTAAAGGAAAAATTATTGCAAGACATTTTCTTTTCGGCCCCATCAGTCATCATTACAGGGGTGCCAAATAGCAGCACCTCAGAATATGTCACAAAGTTTGGCAGTAAGGATTTGTCTGTATTAGGGTCTGCCCAGTTGTCTCCGTTATAGATAACCGTTTTTACCTCTGCTTTAAGTACATCTTTGTAGTAGGTAATGGCTTCATCGCAATTACCTGGAAAGCTAATTGTTGGGAGGTTTAGCATATAATTTTGCTCCTTCATTTTTTATTACCATCCTAACCTCTCGGGCATAGCGGGTTATATACGCACGATGTTTATTGGCGGAGGCTGCCTGGTTTTTCTTGACCTTTATAATGCAAGCACTTGTTATGCCTAGAGTAATAATGGCGGTTAGTAAAACCAAGCTTACAGCTAGATGACTTGTTTGGGGGTTGTGTCTATTATCAACTGAGGGTGGTGGGTTTTGCGCTGCTGCTTCGTTGCTGGTGTCCCATATGGCGGTAAGCACCATGTCACTGCGGATTAGTAGGGGGCCTTCTAGCATATTGCCATTTGGTAGCTGCCATCCTACGAAGACTGCGCCGCTTCTTATTGGGTTTTCTGGCATATCTCTTATGGTGGAAGTAATGCGGCCTAGTCTTATTCCTATTTCATTGCCTTGAAAGGTACCTGGGAAGGGGTTGAAGGCTACTACTAGCTGGAATGCCGGTATGTGGATGGGGTATGCTTGTGGTAGCTCTGATTGCTGAGTGGAGGTTGGAGTCCACTGGGCTTCTATTACCATGTCGCTGCGTACTATGTGGGGGGCGGTTAGGGGCTCCTCGTTCCATGTCCAGCCGCTGAAGCAGTGGCCTTCCTTTGTTGGTAGCGGGAATGTGGTTATTGGGCTGCCGTATGTATGGGATTGTATGGGGGGTACGCCCAGTGGTAGTTGGCCTGGGCCTGGGTCAAATACTATTGCAAAGCTGGAGGTGTCGTATGGGTCTGGGATTGGTGCGTAGGCTGCAAAAAGGGTTGTATTTCTTATTGCGGCTATGGATGGTAGAACATGGGTTCCATTGGAAAACCATCCTACAAAAATATATCCCAGTGGAGGCTCTGGCTCTGGAAATTCGTCTATCCTAAAGCCAAAGTGGCCTGTATGTATATCGCTTGCTCCTTCTGCAAAGGTGCCAGGGCTTGGGGCAAATCTTATTGTTATGTCTGGTGGGGGAGGCTCGTCACTTGCAAATATGGTAATTGCTAAAAAAGCTGTTAGCAGAATTAACAACGGGATTAAAATGGGTATTTTAATATATTTGACGGGGTTTTCCATCTAGCTCATTCTCCTATGTGCTATGAAAGTTAACTTGCTTATATGTAGGTGGGGTTGTCTCATCATGAGATAACCCCTTTGCTTTATGAAAATAAATCAGTTATCGTTTCTACTATGGTTTCCGCTGCATCTGCGGCGTCGTCAGGCTCTATGGGTATGTCTATGCTTGTTGTGCTGTCTACATTTTCCCATGGGCTATCGGGTTTGTTGGTTGCTGCGCCAAAGGTATAGGCTTCACCGTCGCCATCATCATCGCCGCCATCCCCGTCATCTTCTACGGGGTTTGCTTGGGGTTTTTCCCGCTCTGCTACGGGGTAATGCTTTGCCTGTAGGCCTGCGTCTAGGGCATCAATTTTCTCTGCCCCTAGCTGTACTGTCATAACATGGCGGCCTTTGCTTAGCACACCTTCCTTGTCCCAACTGGCTTTATAGATAGCTATAAAATCTGTAGCCTCGCCCTTTAGGTAGCATACTGCCACAGCGCTCATTGGCCCGTTGCGGGCTTCTAGGGGCTTGTCTATTATTGCGTCTATGTCGCCAGAGGCAATCCTGTCCAGCTCGTGGTCGTCAAAGGCCGAAAAGCCGTAGTTCATAAGCCTTTCCTCTACCCAGGAGTTAAGCTCTGTTATAAATAGCCCTGCTGCGGCATAGGCTGCTAGTAGCGGGAATATGGCAATGATGGCTACTTCCCCAACCCATACTGCTGCCAGCATTGGGCCAGTCCATACATTGTAATTGATATGCCAGGTGCCGTGGTAATTAAATAGGCGCAGGAAATCCATAAACTCTGGGTTTACGAAAATCATATCCCTGGTTTCTGCAAGCACAAAGCCAAAATCTGAAACGCCAAGCCCTTCTCTTCCCAGTACAAGCATTTCAAACATAACAACAAACCACATGCTCCACATAACATAGAGTATTGCGGCTGTCCCTATTGCAATTATTACTAGGGGCATGAAGGTGCTGGTTACTTTTAACAGTCTTTTTATTAACCAGACTATAGCTGCAAGTACGCAGCCCATTACAAATGCTGCAATTATATTTGCCCACACATGGTGCACTGTGGTTTGGAATATTACATAAAAAAAGCTTAGCAATATCCCCAGGGGGGTATATATAAGTAGCAGCAAAATGACCCCCAGTAAATTACTCCTTTTTTCCACTTCGTTCATACTCGGCTCCTTTTTTGTCGTATTGCGCTCGTTTGATATTACATTATCATGTGGAGATTTTCAAGACGCTGACGGGGCTTTGGCATGGGTGTATAATGGATGTAATGTATTTGTAAGGATATGAATCCATCATAAGCAGTGGGCAACCCCACCAGAAAGGAAATAACATGCGCTATATCGAAGACTTACGAGAGAATGAACATGTAATCGAACATTACTTATGCAAGCAAAAGCAGAGCCTTAAGACTAGGTCAGGTAAAACCTATCTCTCTTTGAGGCTAATGGATAAAACCGGCACAATGGACGCCAAGGTTTGGGAAATGAACAACGATATCCAAAACTTTGACGAGGGGGATATGGTCAAAATCGACGGCAATATAGTCACCTTCCAAAACGAGCTACAGCTTAAGATAAACAAGCTGCGCCGTAGTAGGGAAGGGGAGTATATTGCAGGCAATTACATCCCTATGACAGACAAGGATATTGATGCCCTGTATGGTGAAGTATTAGATATTATCAAGTCTGTAACACACCCCCATGTTAGGCAGCTTTTGGAGAATATTTTGGTTAAGGATGGGGAGAGGGCCGCGGCGTTTAAAAGCCGTTCCGCTGCCAAGTATATGCATCATGCTTATATGGGTGGGCTTTTGGAACATACTTTGTCTGTAGCCCAGATATGTGATTTTATGAGTGGGCGGTATAAACATATAAACCGGGATATTTTGATGGCCAGTGCGTTACTTCATGATATTGGTAAGATATATGAGTTGTCTGAGATGCCTATAAATGATTATACAGACGATGGTCAGATGCTGGGGCATATTGTTATGGGCTCGGAAATGGTGACTTTGGAAGCGGCTAAGATACCTGGGTTTTCTCATGAGCTTGCTAGTATGATTAAGCATTGTATCATTGCTCATCATGGGGAGTATGAATATGGCTCTCCTAAGCTGCCCTGTATTGCTGAGGCTATTTTGCTCCATTATGCCGATAATATGGATGCTAAGCTTAAGACTTTTGAGGAGACCTTGGATGGGGATAAAACCCCTGGGGCTTGGACCGGGTATGTTAAGGCCCTTAATCGGTATTTGCGGCGGTCGGATTTTAATTAGATGTCCGCTGGGCCTGCGGGGGCGGGAAAGAGCCGGTTTAGGCGCAACTCCGTTCCTCATAAGATGTGGTAAGCCTTGCCGAAAAATGCAAGAAGCACGCATATTTTCGGCAAGGCAACCACATCTAATTGCGGTACGGAGTATTGGTTCCGGCTTGTGCCCGGTCAGCCCCAGGCGGGCGCCTCCACAGGCGCCTAAACCGGCTCTTTCCCGCCCCGCAGGTGCAAGGTGCTATTTAAGTGCGGCTTTGACGGAGGGGTGTGTATAGTGGTATTTAAATGTGGCCTAAGTAGGGCTGCGCATATAGTTGGTGTTGTGTGGTACAGATGATAGGTTTTGATGTTTTTGCCAAAAGCGATAATTGGGGTTTTTACTATGTACAAAGGAGCCGGTATGGTTAGGAAAAATGACAAATTGACTATTGAAATAGAGGGTGTTACTGCTAAGGGCTTTGGTATTGCTCGTATTGATGACTTTGTGTTGTTTACGGAGGGTGGGCTTACTGGGGACAGGCTTTTTGTGCAAGTGCTTAAGGTTAAGCCTCGTTATGGTTATGGGAAGATACTTGAGGTGTTGGGTCCTTCTCCTTTTCGTATAGAGAGCCCGTGTTCGGTTTCGGATAGGTGTGGTGGGTGTCAGTGGCAGCATTGTGATTATCAGGCTCAGCTTGGTTTTAAAAAGGATATTGTCGTAGATGCTCTTACCCGGATTGGTGGGGTTTGTGACCCGCCTGTTGCGGATGTTATTGGGATGGATGTGCCGCAGCCTTATCGCAATAAGGCGGTGTTTCCTGTGGTGCCGGTGGAGGATGGCTTTGCAATGGGGATGTACGCGCCTCGTAGCCATCGCATTGTGCCGGTGGATAAATGTGCTATCCAGCATCCTGCTCATATACCTGTCCTTGAGGTTGTGGGACGGCATATGGATATGCACAAAATACAGGCTTATGACGAAACTATCCACAAAGGGGTAATGCGCCACATAATAGTGCGGACTAGCCTTGCTACTGGTGAGGTTATGGTTGTGTTGGTTGTAAACGGCAATGGGGTGCCTTTGGAAAATTTGCTTACTGAGGCCTTGACTGCAATAGGGGCTACTACAATTATTATTAACCGCCACAGGGATAAAAGCAATGCTGTGATGGGTCGCGGGTTTCGCGTTGTTACTGGTTCGGGCTTTATCCGTGAGCGTATTGGCCAGATATGGTATCAGTTGTCGGCACCGTCATTTTTTCAAATTAACCCTTTGCAGACAGGGGTTTTATATGGTATTGCGGTAGAAATGGCTAAGCTTGATGGCAGCCAAGTAGTTATGGATGCCCATGTTGGGGTTGGTGGGGTGGCATTACAGGCGGCAGGCCAGGCCAGGGAGGTTATTGGTGTAGACATAGTGGCCGAGGCCATTAGCGATGCAGACAAAAACGCATATCTTAACGGTATCACAAATGCCCGGTTTATATGTGGCGCTGCCGAGGATATTATCCCAGAGATGTTGGTAACGGACGGGATAGTTCCCGATGTTATTTTTTTAGACCCCCCTCGAAAGGGCTGCGATAATGTGCTACTGGATGCCATTGCCTCTGCCCAGGTGGAGACAATTGTCTATATCTCCTGTGACCCTGCTACTTTGGCTAGGGATATTAAAAGGCTTGTTGCCGCTGGTTATACCCTTGTAGCGGCTCGGCCAGTGGATATGTTTCCTATGACTGGGAAGGTGGAGACTGTGGTGTTGCTACGTCGGACAGATACGTAGAAATCCTTGAATTTAGGCGCTTTGTTAAGCATATGACCTTTGTTGGAGAAGGTGAAAAATCACGAAATAAGACGTTAAAGAACTATGTAACGGTAAAGGTAGTTCTTGATATGGTCTTGGGGAACACAACAAAATAAATAAAATGCAGTTGTCATGTAAGGCCGAGAGTGTAAAAACTTTCGGTCTTTTTTTATTTCAAAGGAGGTATTATCGTATAGCGGCGGTTGTACATAGGCATATGTAAACTAATTTGCAAATAGGGCTTATTCAATATTCTTCACAATGCTATGATAGGTTAAAAATATTTTTTTGATTTTTAAGTGTTTTTGCCTTCTCATCCGTTATGTATGTATAAGACGTTTCAAGACAGAG
>Ga0123355_10009579_pt1 | contig 14756 bp, 17 predicted proteins | sample TergutEmb28metaG_3_FD_89872 | JGI IMG/M metagenome (GOLD analysis project Ga0123355, IMG submission 89872) | Embiratermes neotenicus P1 segment gut microbial communities from Petit-Saut dam, French Guiana - Emb289 P1 | ecosystem: Host-associated > Arthropoda: Insects > Digestive system > Gut ...
AATTCCTCTCTCTGACGACGATATTCAGGGTCTGTGGCAAGGCGTTCTTTATGACGCTCACGGCGTTTCGCCAGCCGTTCCTCGTGACGCTTTTTTTCTTCGGGATCTTTGGCTATACGCTCCTTTTTAGCCTGCCGCCCTTTGGCGTTCGTGCGTAGCCGCCTTTCACGGATGGCTGAGTCAGTAGCGTACCGTTCACGCTCGGCAGCGTTGATTTCTTCTTGCCGCGCAAGCCGGGCGGCTTTGCGCCGCGCTGATATTTCCGCTTTGTTATCGGCGTAATACTGTGCCATATATTCTTTGCGGTCTTGTTTCTTTTCACTCACGCTACTCCACCAACTTTCCTCTATGATAGGCGGGGATTCCCTCATCGGTCAGCCGCACTGCCAAAGTTTTGAAATTAACGGCTTCAACCGGAACTTTGGCGATTTTCTTTGCACCGACATACAGTATCGCAGTTGATGATTTCAAATCTACCTTTGTAATTTCTTTGATGTCATACGATTTTTCCGTCCCTATTGTATGTCGAACGGACAGCATATTACCCGCCACCGTCATACGCCAGCGAATACAATGGGCTATGTAAAACGGGGCGAATACCACAAAACCTATGGCAACAGCAACTCGACCTCCCGTGTCGCTGTCACTCGGCGAACCCCAAAATAACTCCGCGATTAAGAGAACGGCAAACAATAAAAAGAGCGCGAGGACAATAATCATGTTCTTCCTCTGCCTCCTGACAACAAAACTTTCTTCTACCACAATTTGTGTAAACTCCATTTTACCTGCGTCAAGCAGTTGGTTATACAAAAGCTCGTATCCCGATATGTCCTGCCCGATAGACAGTACCTTTTTATATTTTGCGCCTGCGAAAGCGATGAATCCAAACTCATAAACCCTTACCGTTGTAATATCCTCGACTCTTATTTCACGCACGGCTCTGAACGGCGCATAAACAGTAATCAAATCCTCTTTTACAACGATGCGCCACTTTAATGAATGTATAATCAAATTCACCACACAAAATAAAGTGAGAAGGAAAAATGCTATGCCAACAACCAAGCCGAAGATTGTATCTGTGATGACAAACAACATAAACATGACAATGAAAGACAGCACTATGGTGATTATGCCAAAAAGCAGATTGAATTTCGGTCTGCGAAGCTCATAATCATACTTCAATTATATTCAGTCCTTTCCCGCCCAGCGGCGCATTTATCGTAACACAATTATACCACGCATAGACGATACTTTCCAGCAGTCAAATGTAAATTCATATAAAAGTTGGGAGGGAGCTTTATGCCTATAGCTACAACACGAATAGCTCCTATTCATTTTAATGCCGAGTGGGTTTTGACTGCCACAAAAATTACGGAATGTTCACAAAGATATGGTACAAACCCCAGTCAGTCGGATAAACCGCCCGCCACCCCATTTTCAAAAGAGGCTTTTACTCTTACTTTACGAATTGAATAAAAATAAAAATTTATGTTGACAATCTCATTTATTTATGCTATAATATTAGAGGTTTAAGGAGAATCAGATAAATCAAAAGTTTTTATTAGAAGTTTGTTTTTACAAAGGAAACTTTTGGAGGCACAGCAAAGTTGGTCATAACGCGGCGGTCTTGAAATACTGTGAGCTGATTTACGATAACAATGCGAAAAGCCTTGACTTTATGCGAGTTTTCTGATATAATTAAAATAGAATATTTGCGATGGTTGCCTTAAATGGTTGCCATTTTTCCAAAATAGAATTTTGTGCCAATTTTTGTCACAATCTCATACGGAGGCACAGCAAAGTTGTTCATAACGCGGCGGTCTTGAAAAACTGCACGTTGTTTGACCGCAAAGAGAAGAAAAGTCTTGATTTCATGCGGCTTTCGAGGTACACTGTAACGTAGTTTTTTTGAATGTTTGCCCTAAATGTTTGCCATTTTTCCGAGAAATGAATTTGTGGCTTTTAGGGAAAACACATAACTGGAGGATTAGCGAAGTGGTCATAACGCGGCGGTCTTGAAAACCGTTTGGGCGCAAGCCCCCGGGGGTTCGAATCCCTCATCCTCCGCCAACAATAATGCCAGTAAACTTGCGGGTTTACTGGCTTATATATTTTTTACCGCCAGTACATTTTTTCGTTGATTTTAGCCATGTTTGCCCGAATGTTTGCCCTGAACCCCTCGGAATGCCCGTAGAATGGGACTTTTCGAGGGTTGCTATTTTCAATGGCTTTACATCACTGCAAGGCTTTGAAATTCCATGAAACTTTCGTTCAAACTCATATCGCTTGTGAAATCCGCTTGCTTTAACCATGCTTGAATAGCTTCTGATGGTACGCCCGATACAAAAAGGCTGTTGATGAAGTCGGGTAAGTCTTGTATTGAGCCGCCGCCGTCTTGGTTTGCTCTTTCGTTTATCGGCATTTTGGCTTCCTGCGCCTGTGCAAGGGACGTATTATCAAGCCATGACATTTTTTCAGCAGACTTTAGCTTGGAATCAAATTCCAAATGTGCGTAGATATTTGCTGTGATTGCGAAGTCACTGTGTCCAAGCCATACTTGAATTTCTTTGAGTGGTACACCGTTGGCAAGCAGGAGTGATGCGCAGCTATGGCGTAAATCGTGAAAACGCATACGCTTAAATCCGTTTCTCTCTAAAAATTCGGGAAACGCACTTGTCAGATAGTTTGGCTTAATCCTGTTACCGAGTGCGTCAGCATAGATATAATCATCCTCTGCCCTGTTGTATGACTTGCCGCACAGCTCACGGTTGCGTTTCTGTTCTGCCTGTACCGCTAACAACTTTGAGCGTATGGCGGGTACAAGCGGCAATGTCCTGTAACTCGACTTTGATTTTGTTGTATTGTCTGCTATGGTTACGCGCTTGCCGTCAATGAGTGCTTCCGTTACGGTATGCTCAATCGTTATCGTGTTCGCTTCAAAATTGATTGAGTCCCAACGAAGCCCGATAACTTCTGAACGGCGTAAGCCGTAGAACGCACCGAAGATAACGCCTAACTCTAACTTGTGGTCTTTAACCGCTTCAAACAACTTGACTGCTTCCGATTGCTTCAAGAACTTACCTACAAACCTCTCCGTTGACGGGCGGTTTACCTTACCCATCACCGTATGAGGTATGTAATCCTGTTTAACCGCATATTTCAACGCACTACTGATGTTTGCGTGATACTTGGTTACAGTCATACCCTTTACGCCACGTTCTAATTGGTCGTCATAAAAGTCGTTTATGTCATCGGCGGTCAACTCTATCAAGAGAGTGCCTTTCTTCCGGAAGTATGGTGCTATAATTTTTTGCACATTAGTCTGATACCCACCGAACGTAGTCGGTCTGATTGGCTTCTTGGTATCACGCCGTATAGCTTCGAGCCATTGCTCCATAAAATCCGCAAAAAGCATATTATCCAAACGGGGCATATTTTTGAGTAAGGCTTCCTGTTCTTTCCGAACGCCCATCATCATATCTTCTGCCCGCTTCCTGTTGCCCTTGACCGCAAGCCCTGTCGTGACGGATTTACGTCCGCGTTTGCCTGCACCATCAATCCATGTTAATTTAATGTGGAAGATACCGCGAACATCTTCTAAATGCCCTGATACCGTGATTTTTTTGTTTGTAGATGTGTCTGCCATTGTTTTACTCCTTTCGTTTTGGCGGCAGATTAGATTCACCTACTATTGACATATCAATATTGTAGCGCGCCTAATCAAAAATTGCAGCCCAAAAACATATTTTTTAACAAAGTGTTTACTTATGATGTAGGGTGTGCGTATATCGGGGAGCCGAGTATTTTTACATACCGCATTACATTGACTTTTGGTATTCGGAACTCGCGCCCTATTTTGAGGGACGCTAACGAGCCTGTATTCACCAACTTGTAGACCACTTTCGTACTCACTCCGAGAAGTGTACTCACTTGCTTAACATCAAGCACATCGGGATATTCCTTGAAAACGCTGCGGTAAATGTCCTGTGTGCATAATTCCACGTTACTCCCTCCCGTCCAAATTAAAAATGCCAAAGGTTAAGCCTTTGGCGGTCATACAAAAATCGCAATCTTCCTTTACTTCCTGCCAACCCTTTTTGACAAGCAGATAATCGCTGTTCCTAAAATCCGATTCGCAGCGATGGCATAGGGTCAACACAAGTATTTCACCTTTCGGCTGTCGCCGTTTCTCCAGTCCAATACATACGGCAAGTGCTTTATCAACATCTTTTTGAACTTCGTTGTCGATATGCCCTATGTAGTTTGATAGGCGGGTACGGTCAATCGTGCGTATCTGTTCGGCAAGGACAAGTGAATCCGTATCAAGTCCGCTAAACTTCGGTATCAGCACATGAGTTGGTAATGGGTTTTTCCGCAGATTGCGGGTCAACGGCGTAACAATGACTGTTGGACTATGTTCGTTGCCTATATCGTTCTGAACGATAAGCACCGGGCGACAATCGCCTTGTTCTGAGCCAACAACAGGGTTAAGATACGCATAAAAAATGTCACCGCGTTTGATTTTTCTTTTCTTCATAGCCAAAATCCTCTCTGTTATCCTTTTTAGTAATTAAATGCTCAATGCTACGCGGGGAGATATTTGACATCATAAACATGATAAAAACTCCCCGCACAGTGTTTGAACATTCAATCTATATAAATTGTGCCGTATTTGCCGCTCGCACCCCCGACACGGGGAATACCTTAAACCGCTTTTGGTAAAGCGTCATAGCACCGCAACACCGTTATACGAGTGCCGCAGTAACTCTCCCCATGCTGATGGCGAGCCGTCCAATGCTGTGAGGGCGTTCAAGACGGAAGTATCATTGTGTCCGGCTGTGTGTCATGGCGCAGGCTGTACCAATAAGCCTGTCAGGTTAAACGCTTATCGCTCTCACCCGTTGGGGCGGTCATGGCGGCGTTTACATCTATCGCTTTCCCTTTCAGGACACAGACGGAACGTATTTAAGGTACTGTATATTCAGTTGTCAATGAACAATCAATGTAAAAAGATAAAAAATCTCTTTTCATTACATAGGTCAGAACTCATGCGTTTTCCAACCCTCACGAAAAATATTTTTTTATTTTTTTCTTGACATCTTCAACGCTTTTAGAAATAGCTTGATTTGTGCAGTTTTCCATTTCTGCAATTTCTTCAAGCGTATAACCTTTGGCATAGTGCAGCTCGAACCGTCTTTGCTGAACTAAAGTACACGTTTTCAAAACCGCTTCAATCTCAGCTTTTTCAACGTATTCCTGTTCAAACTGCGTAACCGTCAGCTTGCCCGATATGATGAAACCATCAATCCCGCCGCTCTCTATGTGCCGCCTTTGTTCATTCCGCTTTTTTTCAAGCGGCTTTCTGAACTCCTTGTAATATAGCGTGAAAACGTCAATGGTTATTTCCTGCTCAGGTGAATCGAATTGACCGTGAAATTTGATATAGTACCGCTCACAGCCGTCGATTTTTTCCATTCGCACGGTGTAATCTTCGCTCTTGTAATAAACCCTGTCTTTGTTGAACATAGGGCTTGTCCCTCCTTTCTTCAAAAATTTTTGAAAAAAGGAAGAACGGCGGCGAACGACACCGTGTAACCAAAGGCTTATTTAGTTGCATTTAAAATCCCCCGTTCTGCTTTTGAAGCTGAACGAGGGAGTAAAAAAGAGCATGGCAATATAGCTTCAAAAGCTATCTGCCATGCTCCTAACTCTTACCGTTTCCGGCGGTTGGTGCTATGTGACCAGAAAGGTGTGGTATTATTGCCCGCAACGGCAAACAGGCAGTCAAGGGTTGTTTACTGCGGGGGATAACTTGGAAAATGCGTTTGCGTCTGATGTGTTGTCGGGCTTTTACAAGGCTTTGATTCTCAATCGTGTAGATGGTATTTCTGATGGCGTTTCAATCATTGAGAAGTTAGGGTTAAAAGACAAGCTGCTTGACGTGTACGGTCATATCAACACCAACGCACAGGAACTCCGTGAGGTTAATAAGTTTCTGAACAGAATACTATCCCTTGAATGTCATGAGCAGAATGCTGTCTTTGAGGGTTATGCCGAACGATTGCATATCGCAACCGAAAAAGCTATGCAGGACGGCACTCTTGATAAGGGGCTTGAAAATTACAAAGCGGATAAGGTTGTATTGAATGAAATTAACGATATAAATACCGATGAAAACACCGGGGCTACAACAAAATATTACAACCTTACCTCTTATGATAAAATCAAACCTTTAGAATTTGCAAATATAAAGACAGATAGCTCTGCTTTCATGGGGTTTTATCAAAATAAAAATACAGAAGCAGTTAGGGCGGCGTTTAAAACATCATCCATGACTGATGAGTACGGCAATGTAACCGAAAATTGCAGACTAACGGGACAAGACGGTAATGAATATATGCCATTAGGTAGGCTTATGAGTAATTGGAATGAACTTGCCCCCGAAACTGCCGAAAATCTTTGGAGTAAAGCCGTTTCCGAACTGCCGGAATTTCGCACAAACAATCTGCACTTGATAGGCGGTACGGTGTTGCCAGTGTGGGATAAACTCCCTACCGAGAATGTACGAATATATCGTGTGCTTACAACTGACGGCGATATGCTGATAGGCAGGGTTATCCCCGAAGATAAGATTGATATAACTTTGGATAAATTAGGGGCTACAAGAGAAAAGGAAAAAATCGAAACGGCGGACTTGCTAAAGCACATCAAAAATGGTGATACTGTTTATCTTGACAACGATTGGCGAATTGTACAAAGGAGAGTATCTAACGAGCAACGCCTTGAAGTCATTGGAGCGGATTATTTGCATTCTGATTTATTGACGAAAAAAGGTTTATTCACTGAACGAATAGCTTATCAGACAAGGTATTTTATCCCTGCCGAGAAAGACACTATCAAGATTTTAGACGAGGTTTTTAAAATCTCACCCGTTAGCAGAGTTCAAACAAACGATGAACGTATTGCGGCGAAATCCAATGTCGCAAAAGGCAAACCCTCCGTGCTTGATATGCTCGAAAAAAATGCCGAAAAGAGCAAGGCATTATTTGGTGGCGGTAGCGTTGAGAAGGTAAAAAAGGTAGAATTAACGGTTTAATAATTACTGCTACGGGTAGGTTTATCGCTTGCCCGTAGTGGTTACTTCTGAAATTTTACATAAATGTCTTTATATCGGTATATTCGTACTGTATAATATACTTATAAAGAGCATTTTAAATAATTCATATAAAATATGGAGCGTGATGTGCTTTAAATGTCTGAGAACACTGAAAAAACAAGTCAAACACCCAAAAGCGAAGCAAAAATCAAGAAATTAAAGAGAACGAAAAAAGAGAAACAAAAAGCCCACCGCCAGAAGATAGCAACCAAAAAGAAACTGCGGAAAACGCCATTACCTCGTGCAGAGCGTTTAAAAATTGCGCCTAAATGGTTAGAGGAATATGATGTTACGGTACAAGGCAAAAACATCATTAAGAAGTATCGCAAACATTTTAAGATTGAACCTCAATGTGCATTGGAAGAACTCCAAATATTAAAATATCCCTTAACGGACGAACAAATAACCTTATTTCACAACGCAGAGCATAACAAAATTGTACAAGAACAAGCTAAAAAAAGGAAACGCCGTGAAAGACTTGAAGATAAGCGAGAGCAAAGACGGCTACAGAAATCCGGCGAAATAAATCTGCATGATAAATTTTCTAATAGCGATGACCGCTTCTATTTTATCGCCGGCTACACTTCGGGCGGTGCGCCTTACGGTGTCACATGGGAAGAAATGGGTATAGAGCCGTATGAAAGTATAGACGATACAGACAAATAACAAAGGCAGTCAAGCAAACACATGACTGCCTTTGTTTTGTGGATTAGACCACAACTACCACCATATCTTCATCAGACATTTGCCCCAAGTGGATAAACTCATGGATATTGCTTGCTATAACGCCATGTACGGCGTAGTAAATTTCTGTAAATTCGGTTATCAGACTTTTTTTGTTGCCAATAAGCCTTGAAATTTCATTAAAACACTCATAAATACGTTTATCAAAACGTCTTTTGTTTCTTCTTTTTGCAATCTTACGCATATAATCATTAATAACTTCAAATTCAGGTTTATCTTTTGCTTCACACCCTGCGATATAGGCTTCCGCACCCGAATAATTCTGTAAATCCAGTTCAAGTAGTTTTGTATAATCGTAAATGATGGTCGATTTTGCCCTATCTATTCGGGAAATCTCGCTAATAATTTCAACATACAACCCTGCCAAATCAGACAACAAATAATCGGTATCTTTCTGCTGATTCAATCTGTCTCGCAACTCATTTTCAAGTTCTTCTACTACCGTTAAATTTCTTTCGTTCATAGCTTTCTTTGGTACTCCTTTTCTTTTGTTAAATATGTGATGTTTATATACCATAGAGATACATTGTTATCTATATGGTATAGTCAGATTATATACTATCAAAACTGTGCAATTTGTCGAATTATGAAGGCAGAATAAAAATTTTGTTTATTTTTAATAGTGACATACAAAAAGCCGTACACTTTGTGACTGTGTTTAGTGTAACGGCTTTTATAATTCAAAAAAATATTCGATTTCTATTTCACTTTGTCAAGGTTGTTCAAGCTATCTATAACACCCTTAACTAACTCGGTAATTATTCTTAAATGTGCAGGTGCTAAGTTCTTCATTTCATGCGTAACTTCATTGAGTATAAACAACTTCCCGCTGTCTACTGCATCACGCAGAAGTATATCGGCAGGTACATTCAAAACATTTACTATTTTCACAAATGTTTCCATACTCGGCGTTTTGTTGCCGCGTTCGATATGACCTAAATGTAGTGAGCCGACACCAATTTTTTTTGCAAGGTCATCTTGACTAAATCCTTTAAGCTGCCTTTGCTCGCGTATTCTTCTCCCAAGAAAAATTTTATCCATATAATCCACTTGACCCCTTATATCAATAAATTTGTATCAATAGACTCTCTGTTAAAATCGAAAAGGCAAACACATCTATTATGTATATCGCAGAAACAAAGACTTTCCCTACACATTACATTAAAAATTTCAATAAAATACAAAATATTTGGAGGTAAACTCTTATGGCACAACGCAAACGGGAAATTGTAGTATCATTCCGTGTAACAGAGCAGGAACGAGATTTGATAGCGGCGAAAATGGCGGCGGCAGCTATAATCAACAGGGAAGCATATTTGCGTAAAATGACGCTCGACGGGTACATTGTGCGGATTGATTTATCAGCCGTGAATGAAATGGTGCGTCTGCTGTCTAACACTACTAACAACATGAATCAGATAGCAAAACGGGCGAACGAAACACGGAGCATTTACGAGAGCGATATACAGGACTTAAAGGCTCATTATGACAGCCTTTGGGGGCAAGCGGAGGCGATATTACGCTCAATGGCAAACATTCAAAAATGAGTATACAGGCACGGCATGATAGCCGTGTTTTACATAAAAATTTATCGAATGAAAGGGGTGTTATCATGGCTACCACAAGGCAATTTTCCCTGCACAAAAATAAGGGCAAAACAATAGCACAGACCATTACCGACCGCACGGATTATGCTGAAAATCCCGACAAGACACGCAAGGGCGAATTGGTTACGGGCTATGAGTGTTCGCCCCAAACTGCCGACGTGCAATTCATTCTTTCAAAACAACAGTACGAGAACAAAACAGGACGTAATCAAGGCGACAGAGATGTGCTTGCCTACCATGTCCGTCAAGCGTTCAAGCCGGGTGAAATCACGCCCGAACTGGCGAACGAAATAGGGCGAGAATTGGCTTTACGATACACAAAAGGCGGCTATGCCTTTATCGTGGCAACGCATATAGATAAATCCCACGTTCATAACCATATAATAATAAATTCGACCAATCTTGACTGTACAAGAAAATTCCGTGATGTGAAACAATCGGGGCGTGTGATACGCCGCATTTCTGATAATATCTGTCTTGAATATGGCTTGTCGGTTGTAGAAAATCCGAAGCCATCACGGGGCAGTTATGGTTCATGGCTTGGCGACAAAAAACAACCTACTCACCGTGAAAAATTGATACAGGCAATCGACGCTGTTCTCGCCCAAAAGCCCGCCGACTTTAAGGAATTTTTGAAGCTGATAGAAGCCACAGGATATGAGGTAAAGAAGCGTGGCAACCGTTATTCTTTTCGTGGCGACGGCAAAGGTTTTTTGTTGCTTAAATCCTTAAAAGGCGAATATACCGAAGAAGCCATACGGGAGATAATCGAGGGCAACAACACTCGAACGAATTAAGGGTATGATTTCCCTGCGTGACTGTGTGCATGACCTTATCCACCTACAGCTTGACGAATGGACGAGTGCTGAAACGATACAGGCGAAGCAAGGGGAATTAAATATCCTCTACGACCAATTTAACGCCGAGTTTGGGCTTATCAACTCGCAAGCTAACAACCGTGCATTTCGAGCCGACAGCGCATATTACTTGCTGAGTTCTCTTGAAATTTTAGACGAGGACGGAAACTTGGAGCGCAAGGCCGATATGTTCACTAAGCGCACCATCAAGCAACGGGTAGAAATAACCCATGTTGATACGGCAAGCGAGGCGTTGGCTGTTTCACTTGGCGAACGTGCTTTTGTAGACTTGGAGTACATGGAAAGCCTTACAGGATTTTCGCGTGAAAAGTTGATTGCCGACTTGGAAGGCGTAATCTACCTCAACGCAGGTAGCGCGCAAAGTCAACGGGAAACCTATGTCACCGCTGACGAATACCTTTCCGGTAACATCCGCAAAAAACTGGAACAGGCAAAAGCCGCTGCCATTGTTGACCCAACCCTTGAACGCAACGTCCGCGCCCTTGAAGGAGCAATGCCTAAAGACCTTTCCGCTTCGGAAATTGCTGTACGGCTTGGCTCTACTTGGATTGACCCTGATTATGTTCAAGAGTTTATGTATGAACTTTTGAACACCAATTACCGAAAATCAAACCATTCAAATGATATAGATTCATCGTCCATCACGGTAACTTTGCCCTCATAAGCATCAGTTGTGTATACAATGGTTACAACATCAAACTCATCGCCGTTTTGGGCCACGCAACGATACCCTTCGCCGGAATAAACGCCAAACAAGGTTAAATCACCAAGAATTAACCCCGTTTCCTCTTTTACTTCACGCCAAACCGTTTCTTGTGTAGATTCGCCAAGCTCCATCAACCCACCGGGCAAGCCCCATTTGCCGTAAGGATATGTGCGTTGTTGCATCAAAATTTGTCCCTTATCATTCCTGATAAAAACAATGCAACCGGGCAAAATAATCGGTCTATTTCCGATGAGGGCGCGAATTTCTTGAATATATCCCATTATGACTGCGCCCTCTTTTCAGTAATTTCCACAAGCTCATCAAACCATTTGCCTGCGAGCGGTATCCGCTTGTCAATATCATCAAGAGAACTGACTTGGGCGAAGAACTCAAGCCGCTCTCTGTCTGTTTTCGGAATATGCCCGGAAATATGCACCATGTACCAATCAGCATAAGCAGGGGTATGGATAAGCCGCAGCAGGTCTATGAGCGGCTCTAACACATAACGGTTGTAATAAGCGTATGCTTCAAGATACAATCCCCGCCGCACGTACTTTTCGGCGCGTAAATATTGCGTTCTTCGGTATTTTGCTTCTTCAAGCTGGCTGGCATTTAACTGCGTAAACTTTGACAAATCAATCGGCTTGTACTCTATAACACCGGCTTTGTCGAAAATAATCCTTGCTGTTTCGATTGGGTCATTTTCTTGGTATAAATACTCATCACGCCGGCGGCTATGTAGCTGCCAGCAAAAATCAATCATCAGATACTCGCTTGTTCCGGCTAAGTGATAAATCCGCTGACGGATTTTCGGATGCTCATGCCGCATAATGTGCTTGTAGTCTATTTCCGCAATCTCCGATAATGCGTTTTCAACCGCGGCTATCGCTTGTTCTTCGTACTCGTCCTCGAAATCCACCCAAAAATCCAAATCGCTGTATTCGTCCACACTACCCGTTGCATCGGCACCTTCCAGCCAAAAGGCATGTATATATGAAAGCGGATATAATGCGTGGGCGAGTTTACAGCTTATTATCCGCCGCTGTGTATGTTTGAACTCACCATTTATGTCAATCTCATATTCAATACCCTGCCATTGATTAAAATAATAACTCCAATGGTTAATGTTAAACCAAGTGCTTGATGAACTGTTCAACATGCCCACTCTAATCGCACCGTGGGAGAGCGGCGTGTATTCGGGAACGGGTATATTGCCCAAGAACGTGAGATATTCGGCGGGATAATCTTTTTTCTTGTACAGAGTTAAACCCGTTTGCATTTGTAGTTCTTGTTCCCTGTACGGATGGCTGAATGGCAATAATCGTACTCCTTGCAAATCCAAAAGTGTGGGAAGCTCATCAAACAGCTTGTCAAAAGCCCTGACAATCATATAAGTTACCGTTGTGGCAGAATCGCCATAATATTGATGCTCGACGCCCATTTTATGCAGAACCATGTATTTTCCCGGCGCACCGAACCTGCCGTCAAATTCCTTGTGAAACAGGTATGCGTATACATCACCGTCATTCCACAGGTTTGATTCAATTTTTACAGGCTTACGGATGCGCTTTTCTTTGGGTTGTTCTGTTTCGAGCTTGGCGCGGAGCTTGTCCAATGTTTTCCGCCAGCCTGCGCCGCCGCTTTCGCTTTCCTCCCATAACGATAATCCGCCGCCTTTATCAATCCAATCTAATGCCTTTGACTTCACTTCGGGCAAAAGGCGGCCGGCTTTCCATTGCGTATCCGCAAGGGCGAACCAAAACAACGGCGCATCGTCCGGGTCATCAATATAGTCAGCAAATTTGGTCAATATCTGCGCATAAGCATCTTCATTGCTAAGCTGCTCTTGCAGCAATTTCATGTAAGCATCCCTAACGTCACAAGTAGTATCATTGGCATAAAGACCCGAACCCCAAGCTCCCATTAGTCCAACTCCTTCATTTTTTCATCTTACACGCACTTACACACGTTTAATCATATATAAGCACGGATTTTCTTTATCCCAGACTGTAGGAAAAATCTCAATAGGCTTAAATCCCTGTGCCAAATAAAATAGCCGCGTTTTCTCGTAGCTTTTACTTTCTCTTGATGCTGCCAATGTTTTAACGGTGAGGAACTCCGTTTTGTTTTCGCGGCATAGTTGCTCGCAATGAGTAACAAGTCGTTTGCCGATGCCTCTGCGATGATATTCATGTAAAATGCCCATCACGCAAATTTCCGAAGCGTAGCTTGTATGCGTTTTCAACGCCGCAAAACCGACGGCGTTTTCGCCGTCATACGCAGCAATAAAAGGCAGCGTTTTTACTTGCTGAATGTACTCCACAATGCTTGCCTCTACGCCAAACCAGTTCGGCAGTTTTCGTAATACAGATTCGCATATAAAGCATTTTTCTTCCGTGTTAAATATTTCGCGCACGTCAATTGCGTGGATTTGACATTCCAGTTGCGCAATGCTTTTCAGAAAAAAGATACAACGTTCCGTTTCCTCATAGCCGATTTTACAGTGGAAATTGTAACTATCGGTATTATCAAGCAGACAATCACTTGCCATTTCACGGCAACCGTTACGTGCCGCCCATCGCTCAGTGACTTTAACGAGTTCGGCGGCAATCCCACTCATACGGTATTCCGGCATAACATAAATCGCCTCAAGGTAGCCTTTCAAATCGTCATTCGTGCCATTTACGTATTCATAGCGAAGCGAACCATGCGATACACCAATGAGCATATCTCCGTTCATAGCAAGGAAAAAGGCTTGGTTGGTGTCCGAAAATAACTGCTCGTTTTCCTCAAGCACTTCATCATAAGTCATTTCATATAGAATACTGAGCAAATTGGTTACGGCGGTTATATCATCCTGCGCTGCTTTTCGGTACGTAATTTGTTTTCCCATCATCCAAACACCTCGATGGCTGCGATTACCCGCAGCATTTCTTCATCAATTTTGCTTCGCCCGTATGCGTCAATAAACCGTTCACGATAATCATGCGTGTGTAGATTAAAGAACAAAGACCATATAGCCCAAAACACATCAACATGCTTGTCACCTATGCCCGCATTGTCCAAATCAATGAACCCTGCAAATTTCCAGTCATTGAGGATGATGTTTGGCAAGCAATAATCACCATGTAATAGCGTGTCATTTTTCAGCAAGTGGCTTTTTGCTTCCACAACTGCCCACGCTTCTTCGGCACTTGCGTACCCAAAACTGTCGGGGAACTCGTCCTTATTATAATTGCCTGTTCGCATATTCTGCTCTGCTGTAGAAATAAGCCATTCTGTGTGATGTTGATTCGGGCAATCAGAAATACCCATAGAATGAAGCATCACAAGCCTTTCCGCAAGGATGTCACACAGGCGTTTGGGTTGTTCAAGATACTTTGCAGTTGTGCAATCATCACCGTGGATTTTTTCGGTCAAAAGCCAGTCTTGCTCGGCGGACACATATGCAAGAACATTCGCGGACAAGCCTTTGCCGTGAAAATAGCGCATCATGGTAGACTGTCGTTCCAACTTGCCTTTCGGCATACATTTCAAGAAGTAACCACCGTCTTTATCTATGAAAATAACCTTCGCTTCCGGTGAACAGCTACTGTCGAAAATGCTTGCATCGGATAACAGTGGGCGCAATTCGTTCGGGTAGGTTGAAATATCTACGTTAATTG
>Ga0123355_10009581_pt1 | contig 14754 bp, 15 predicted proteins | sample TergutEmb28metaG_3_FD_89872 | JGI IMG/M metagenome (GOLD analysis project Ga0123355, IMG submission 89872) | Embiratermes neotenicus P1 segment gut microbial communities from Petit-Saut dam, French Guiana - Emb289 P1 | ecosystem: Host-associated > Arthropoda: Insects > Digestive system > Gut ...
ACTGCGAAGCCTAACACTAAGGCGTTCGGTAGAAGATATTTCAACCCTAACCGGCATTGAAGCCCTAACCCGCGTAGATTTTAGCGAAAATATGATTTCCGACCTATCGCCCCTAAGATACAGTGTAGGTTTAACCAATGTAATCGCAAGCCATAACCAGCTAGTAAACCTACACGGCTTAGAGACGCTAACGCGATTAACCACACTAGACGTAAGAGGAAACCAAATAAACGATATCACCGCCACAGGCTACATGACCAGCCTAACACGGCTACACCTAGACTATAACAACATAAGCGACATAGCACCCATAAGTAACTTGGCAAGCCTTACGCGTTTTTCCGCAAGCCTCAACCAGATTACAGATATTTCCCCGTTAGCTGAAATAAACGAGCTGACCCAGGTAAACCTAAACAGCAATAATTTAACCAATATAGACGGGCTATACCCCCACATTAACCTAGTGCATGTTTTTGCCGCCAACAATGAAATAACATATCTAACCGGCCTTACAAATGCCACAGTATTAAGACATTTAAACCTTAACAACAATCAAATCTATGATATTTCACTACTGGCAAGAAGTGCCGGTACTATGCTTGAGTTACAACTGGTTAACAACAATATCTCTGATATATCGCCCTTACAAGGGATGGAGCGGTTGGAATTGCTTGCCCTGGACAGAAACAATATAGAGGACATATCGCATATAAGCGACTCTATATTACTGGCTAGCCTTACCTTACACGATAATAATATTTCAAACATAAGCGTAGTTTCCGGTATGGCGGCACTTCGTGTATTAGACCTTTCCGCAAACCGGGTGGAATGTATTGGCGCACTTGAAGGGTTAGAGCTAAACCATACACGTACTATTACCCTAGACTTAAGCGGCAACAATATCAGTGATATATCCCTGCTACCGAATCTTCAATACCATGTGCTGTCTATATACGATAACCCAATTACCGACTTTTCGCGGCTTTACAGGTTTAGGACGGATAGGCTTGGCTTCACATATGCAAGCGGCGCAGATTATTCCTATCTAAGTTATGGCACGGGTACCGGTGCAAGAAGGTTCTATGTAATTGATACGCCGTTGTACAGGCAGGTATATATGGAAACTGTATTGCCGCGTTCATTCTTTGAACATGTGACATTCAAGTCATTGGACGAAATTAATGAGTACATGAATGCACAGCGCGACGAAGCCATGGAAACGCAAGAGATGCATATAAATATGGAAGCGACTATTCTTTTATAGACTAGGAAACTGCTGTAAAATGGAAGCAGTTTTAATGCGGTAAAGCCGTTTTACAATGGTACCCCGGAAGGGAACTGCGTTGAAGCGTTCGCAGTTCCGCTTGGTATGGGGATAGTCGCTTGCTACATCTTTCGTTAAAAGCGGCTTCGCCGCTTTTTTATAATGATTGGGAGATTGCCATGAATAGAACAGTAATGTACGACCACGTTCCCAAAGAAACCGCAAAACTATATATAATTTCACCCACCGGAAAAATAGAAGAACACCTACTAACAAAACCCAGCACAATAGGCCGCAACTACGAAGAAAGCACAGCCGACATTAAACTAGATTGCGCAATAGCCTCCCGCCGCCATGGTGAAATTGCGGTACTGGATGGCGAATATTTCTACCGCGACACCGGTAGCCTAAACGGAACATTCATAAACGGCAACCCATACGGCAAAGACACAAACCGCAACGCCGCAAAACTAGAAAACGGTGACGTACTGCGTATAGACCAGGACTCTGGCATAGGCCGCCACCCCCAGGCCATAGTCATGGTTTTTGCCCATGCATACCAAGATGACGCAACATGGCAGACACTACCGCTAGAGCATAGCACCGCCGAAATCAACATAGGCCGGGCCGGACACGGCATAGCACTAAGCAATGAAATGGTATCCAAAAACCACGCATCATTTTTCCGCTATGCACATGGCTGGGCCATAACCGACCATGCCAGCACCAACGGTGTATATGTAAACAACATAAGAATCCAAAGCTCGGTAGCCCTACAAAATTTAGATGTAGTGCGCATAGCCGATAACTATTTCATATTCACCGGCCACAGCCTAATATATCAAGGTCAACCTGCCTACCACGGCCAACCGGCCATAGCCCCGGCAACCGGCACCGCCCTAGTAATAAGAATTTCCGAACGAAGTGTATGGCAAAGGTTCAAGAAACTAACCCTGCTAAAAAACATAAACCTAACAATAAACAACAGCGAAATGGTAATGATACTAGGCGGCTCGGGCGCAGGCAAAACCACCTTCATGAACGCCGTAATGGGCTACGAAAAAGCAGACGGCCAGATATTCCACGGCCAAACCGACATCTACAACGAATATGACCAAATGAAATACGAAATAGGCTACGTACCCCAGCAAGACCTACTACGCCTAAGCGACACAGTCCACGACACCCTAAGAAACGCCGCCGACATGAAAATGCCCCGCCACGCCGCACCAAGCCAAAAGCAAGCCCGCATTAGCGAAGTATTGGAACTACTGGGCCTACAAAGAGAGCAAGCCTCCCTAGTATCTAAGCTAAGCGGAGGCCAGCGCAAAAGGCTAAGCATAGCCGTGGAATATATCGCAGACCCAAGCCTATTTTTCTTAGACGAGCCAGACTCGGGCCTGGACGGAATAATGGCGCGTAGCTTAAACGAAAACCTACGCAAAATAGCAGACACCGGCAAGATAGTAATGGTAATAACCCACTCCCCAGACAGGATAGCCCACCTATACGATAAAATCATAGTCCTAGCAAAAAGCACAGCGGAAAACTGTGGCCGCCTGGCATTTTACGGCCCAATTGATAAAGCCTTGGAGTTTTTTGACACCGACACCCTAGAGGGCATAGTAAAACGAATAAACCGCCCAGACGAGGGCGGCGATGGTAAATCCGATTACTATATAAACAAGTTTGAGCTACAAGGAGAGGGAGCATAGCGCATGAGCCAACAACGAATATCATGGTTTGGGCAGGTTAATGTATATATAGGCAAAGCCTACCGCACATTTATAAACGAGCGCATGTGGAAGGCGTTTATAAGCTCTGCCATAATAGCGGCGATTGTAACCTGGGTTGCGGGTGCCGATACCTTTTTAACATATAGGGCCACAAGCTTAGGTGCTTTCGCGCTGGTATGTGCATGCATATGGATTGGGATTTTTAGCTCTATACAATCGGTATGTCGCGAGAGGGCTATTATTAAGCGTGAGTACCGTACGGGGCTGTATCTTTCTTCTTATATCACGGCACGTATGTTTTACGAGATGGTTATTAGCCTTATTTCTGCGCTTATTGTTGTGGTTGTGGTGTATATCTTCCGCTCCCCGCCGACATGGGGCGTTATGTTTCCTGGGGCTGTGGAGTTGTTTGTTACGTTTTTTTTAATAATTTTTGCCGCCGCCGCTATGGGCTTGTTGCTGTCTTGCGTTGCCAAAACCGAAAACGCCGCCATGACGGTTATGCCGTTTGTGCTAATCTTGCAGCTTGTTATGTCTGGGGTGGTTTTTGAGCTTACGGGGGTGGCTTCTTTTATTTCTAACCTTACTATCAGCAAGTGGGGGGTTAGGGCCGTGTGTACTATTTCGGATGTTAATACTATGATGGATACGCTTTTTATCCCGGATTTTGATAGCTATAGCTACTTGTTTACCAGTGGGCATTTGGTTCGGCTTTGGGTTATTTTGCTTTTGTTTGTGGTTTTGTTTGGGGTATTTAGTGTTTTTAGTTTGAGGTTTATTGAGAAGGATGAGAGGTAGGGTGTTAAATCATAAGGCTAGGCATTAGTACTTGTGTTGTCAAGGTAGTTTCAAAAAGATATCACGACAAAAACACATTTATATGAATTGTCAACACTATATGGGGCAAAAGTATAAGTTACTTGCATTAAAATATTTTATTTCCCCTCTTGACTTGAACACGATGTAGCAGTTTACACTCTTGATAAGGGATTAAGAAAGGAGGGCGCAAACATGGAATTGCAAACGGTAAGCACAGTTTCAAGGGAACATGGAATATCCACAAGGATGCTTCGTTATTACGAGCAAAACGGCCTTATTAAGAGCATGAGGAAGGACGGATATTCCTACAGGGTTTATGATGAAGCTAATCTTAAACGCTTGCAACAGGTCATTATCCTACGCAAACTGCAAATCCCGATAAAGCAGATATGTATTATTCTAAATAATACCAATGCGGCTACTGTTGTTGAGATTTTCAAGAAAAGCATAAAAGGATTAGACTTAGAAATCACCGCTTTATCGACCATCAAAATAATCTTGGATAAATTTGTGAATGAGATAGAGGGATTAGTCGGTCTTGGCCTAAACCTTGACTTTATTGGCGGCGATTCTGTGCTGGATTTAACTCGCTCCCTCTCCTTAGTCCAAAAAAATATCAAGGAGAATGTTACCATGTATGATTTATTAAAAGCGGCTGATGTGCTGAACAAGTTGGAAAATGTGCGGGTGGTATATGTGCCGCCAATGACTGTGGCATCTGTCTATGTCACCGGGGAAAACTCCGAAGAAAAGGCGTGGCAAACAATTGTGGACTTCGTTATGGAAAACAACCTTGTAGAAGCCAAGCCCGATTTACGGGTGTTTAAGATTGCCCATCAGAATGCAACAGGCAGTAGCTTCGGGGATGAAGTATGGGTTTCGATTCCCAACAACATAATCATTCCGCAAGGCATTACCAAAAAACGATTCCTCGGCGGGCAATATGCGGCTCATGTGTTGGATAATAACGGCTTTGAGGTCGCATTGGGTTTGCAAGATTGGATTAACGAGAGCGATAAACATCAGTACGATTTTGACGGCAACCTATCCCGTTGCGACCCACCCATGAGCGAACTTGACAGCTTCGGGGGTATGCACCTTGACTTGTCTGAGGTGTTGAATTTCAACAATTTCCAAAAGCCCGGATTTGAAAGTCAGATTGACTTTCTTACACCGATTAAGGATTACGTTGTATCAGATGAAGTGGTGGAGGAAATACCGCAAAGCAAGGAAAAATGCGGCTACCGAGCAAGCATTATCAAAAAAAATAAATTCAAAATAATGGGCTTCACGCAGATAATGAGCGGTGATGCCAGCGTTGACGGGTTTGTAAATGACGCAACAAATGATGGGCGATTGGATTTGTTAAACAAATTCAGAAAACCCGGTGCGCCTATTTTGGGATTTGGTTCTCATGATTTGGATTCTCAAATGAGGGGTGGCTGGCGTTACAGCATTTGCCTTGCGGAATCGGACATTACTGATATTGAGGCGTTCATGCGCTATAATCCCTATATGGAGAAAATAGATGCTTCCCGCTGGCTGATTTTTGAGTATGCAAAAGGAGATACTTTTGACGACCACGCCATTGCGCCAAAGCTAGGACATACTTGGAACGGTGTTATCTCCGGCTCATTCTCGACTATCCCGGGCGAAGGCGAAAATGTGATTAACTGCTGGTATCCAGTAAAATAAGTGCAAACACAAAACGGGAGGATTGACAATGAATACTCACAATTATAATCCGTTAGCCCAGAAACAAAAGCCCCTTCGTCCTAAACTCGACGATATAATCATTGATGCCCTTGAAGGCGTAAGTCTGAAAAACGCAATAGACTTTAGTGCCTTTCTGAAAATGCTTAAATCCAATCCTACGTGGGCATCTGCAAACTCATGGAAGGTAAGCTATAAAGGTCAAGTTGTCTGCTATATCAAGCTACACGGAAGCAATGCCTTTAACTTGGAAAAAGGCTCTTGGCAAGTTGGTGTCCATCTTAATTATGAGGATGCACACCCGGACATTATTTCGGACGAGAGTTTAGTACAGACTCTTTGGGATAACGTCAAGTATTGCTACAGGTGCAGTAATTGCAGGGGTGGAGATAAAATACTTTTCGGAAAGGAATTTAAGGATGTCTGCCACGGTCCGGTCGTTTTTATTAACCCGGACTCCAAAGCGTTGGAGTGCGTTAAACGGTTAATCGCAATAAAGCGTCAAGAAATATCTGATGTGCGGAAAACATAAATTGACAGGGTGAACTTCTTCAGCGAAACTGAGATTTACCGTCTAAAAATGTTGTAAAGTACTTATGCGAGCGTACTTATACAGTATCGACAAGTCGAAACTGTCGTGCACCTCGTTGGGGACTAAAAAGACAGCGGGCTTTGCTCCTGTAAAAATCTAAACTATTTCTCCACAAGAGCAAAGCCCTACTGTCTGAAAAATACCATGCCCCTCCTTTTGCTTTGCTTCTCAAAAACCAATGTTTGTACCGCAAACAGGGCAATTGAGTATATTTTAGTAGTGCTTCAAATTTGAAACACCATCCATATAATAGGTCCTAGTACTGCTGTGCGCCACCTACGCCTTCCATACCTTGAATAATTTTTATTATACGGCTGGTGCCTAGCCTTTTTGCACCAAGCTCTATGAATTTATACGCATCTTCCAGCGTGGCGATACCCCCGGCGGCCTTTACTTTTACCTCTGGGGCAGTATATTTCCGCAGTAGTGCTACATCCTCAAAGGTTGCACCGCTTGCCGCAAAGCCTGTAGAGGTTTTTATATAGTCCGCGCCGGATTCGCTTACTACTTGGCATAGGGCTATTTTCTCTTCTTGGGTTAGCATGGCTGTTTCTATTATTACCTTTAGAATATAGCCGGTGGTGGCGTGGCGTACTTGCTGTATGTCTTGAAGTATGGCGGTGTAGTTATGCTCTTTGGCGTGGGATATGTTTATTACCATGTCTATTTCATTGGCCCCGTTTTGTATGGCTTCTTTGGCTTCTTCTGCCTTTGCGTGGGATGTGGTGTAGCCGTTTGGGAAGCCTGCTACTGTGCACACCTGTATACGCCCTTGTAGGTGGTTGGCGCAAAGCTGTACATACGATGGTGGTACACATACGCTGGCTACTTTGTGGGTTACGGCTTCTTCGCATAGGTTTATATAGTCGGTTGTTATTGCGGTTATGCTTAGCTGTGTGTGGTCTACGTGGGTTAGTAGTTGGTTTAGGTTCATTCTTTTACACCTTCATTTCATGGATTTTACTGCATTTATAAGGGCCGGAAATCTTCTTTAAAAGTATCAAAACTGGGGAGTTGATAGCGCTTTTGTCCACGGTATCAAAACCGGGTTCTACGACAAACGCATGAAGGGTTTTAGCCCCCTTCTTTAGAAGGGGGTGCCGCTGTAAGCGGCGGGGGTTGTGTTACTTAGTGATGCATAAAGGCCAACCCCCGGCCCTTCCGGGCCACCCCCTTCGTAAACGAAGGGGGCTAAAGGCGTTCATGCGTTTGTCGTGAACCGGGTTTGGCTTCGCTATAGATTGCGTTTTTCGGCTATGGCTATCACGCTTGGTTCTAATTTCGCATGTGCATATCCATGCCTATCTGTTTTCTTGGCGAATATATCGCTTATTAGCTCCCGGCTCATACATATACTATCTGTTACTGCACATATTTCTTCGTTGTTTAGCATATGCTCTTCGGCTAGGGCCGCGAAGCATTGGCTGTATATTTCCAGCATATCTTCCGTATCGTCTTGCACAAACAAATGTATAATTTTATTAACCGCGAAGCTTAACAGCGCGCTTAATATCCCCGCGCCTAAAAGCCCTGCTATTATCCCTAGTATTAGGTTTTCTATTATTAGGCTAAGTGCGTGGCTTCCCAGCATCCAACCGGCTGTGCCGCCTACTAATAGCATAAGTGCCAGGGTCACGTTTATTATAAACTGCTTAACCGATATCCGGCCTTTTATTAGGCTAAACTTATCTATAACCAACAGCACTACAACGGATATAACCCTGGTGGCCATGTTTGCGCGCAAAAGCTCGAATGCACTGCGGAGTATTAATCTTGGGCCTACACGCAGGGCGTTATATAGCATTTGCGCGGTCTTGGGCGCGGCCATGCGTGCTATGTCGTTGGCACTGCCTATTTTCTTTTTTTGAATTGTGAGCTGTAGGGCTGAGTTGTATATTTTTGTGCCGTCATATGCGGTATAAACTATTTGTGGGGGTGTTGCCATGACTTTGCCTCCTGGGGTTAGTACTATAGGCAGTATATCATACTTTGGTAGCCGCTTTCATAAATTGCCCCGGAGGGGAACTGCGTTGAAACATTCGCAGTTCCGCTTGATTTAGGAACAGTTCGTTATCTTGCATCTTTCGTTAAAAGCGGCTTCGCCGCTTTTTTTTCATGATATGTAGTTTTCTTAGGCTACAACCGGATATATTATACTCCAGGAAAAAATAATCCCCCAGGAGCCATGTATGACAAAACCAGTAATCGCTTTACAACTTTACACCGTGCGCGATTTTACAGAAAAAGACCTGCCCGGCACCCTTAGCCAAGTAAAGACCATGGGTTACGATGCCGTAGAACTAGCCGGTACATATGGTCTTGAAACAGCAACCTTTAAAAAGCACTTGGATGATGCCGGCCTTACAGCCGTAAGTGCCCATGTGCAAATATCGGCCTTTGAAGCAGATGCCGCTGGCACGGTAGCCATGTACAAGGCCCTGGGTTGCCGCTTAATAAGCATACCCAGCTTGCCGGTTAAGGCACTGCCCGGTGGCGAAGGTTTTGAAGCTACAAAGGCAACCATAACAAAGGTTACCGCACTGTGCAAAGAGCATGGCCTTACGCTAGGCTATCACAACCATGCATACGAGTTTGAAACCTTACCCTGCGGCAGTTTTATACTGGATGCGCTTTTTGATGCCATATCGCCCGATATGCTACAAGCGCAAATAGATACCGGCTGGGTAATGGCCGCCGGGTATGACCCGGTACCCTATGTGAAAAAATACGCAGGGCGTTGTCCGTCTGTCCACCTAAAAGATATAATTAAGGTAGGCGAAAATTTTGAAGATAGGCCGGTAGGTAAAGGCTCGCAGGATATCCCCGCCGTAATAAAGGCCGCCGTAGAATCCGGTGCGTATATTATGGTGGTAGAGCTAGACGAAGCAGTGGGCATGACTTCATTAGAAGCCGCAAAGCAAAGCCGCGAATACTTGAAAGAAATTGGATATTAAGAAACCGCGCAAAGCGCGGTTTGGGGTCTGATACTAAACTAAAACGATGACCTAATATCATCAATAAAATGTCCGGCTTTTTTAATAGCACGCCTGCTATCACGCTTCATGCGGCGGCGTTGCTTTTCATCGGTCATACAGCTTGCGCCAATAACAAGACCTACCGCAAGCCCACCAAGTAAACCACTGGTAAAACGGCTCATGTTGTCACTCCTTTCTATTAATGCCGTTAAAGTGAAACGACTATACAAGCGTTTTCCAAACGAAATCGCTATACTACAAGTATGCGCCGTGCTAGCGGTGATATACTAAGAAACATTGGTAGTTATAGTGCTTTCAATTGAGAATGACGGTTTTTGTCATTATTAATTGAAACGCTTTCCGAAGCCATAACAATTTCAATCCGGCATTTTGGATTGAATTGCTATAGAAATATGTTGAAATTTTCAAATACAAACAGAGAGGTGAGATTAATATGGGAAGAGCAGGACGCGGAGGCGGCCGCATTGGAGGCGGCGGGCGTATAGGCGGCGGCCTTGGCGGTAGCCGCGGCACCAGTAGCAGAGGTACACTTTCCGGAGGTGCAGGGCGTTCAACCAGGGGCCTAGGCACCCCAATAGGCAGAACAGGAGCGGCTACGCCACCGCCACGCACAGTGGCACCCCGTGCACCGGTTGGGCGTGCGCCAATACCACGCCAACCGGCACCAAGGCGCAGCCCAGGCTTTGCCACAGGCGTAGGTGTTGGCATGGGCATGGGCATGATGGGCGGCCGCCGCCGCAGAGGTTGGGGCGGTGGCTGGGGCTGGGGCCGCAGAAGGCGCATGCCAATGGGCATGGGAATGCACGGTGGTATGGGCATGCATGGCGGCATGGGCCCAAGACGGCGCGGCGGCGGTGGTTGCGGCGGCGGGTGCATGGGCGTTCTTATGATGGTAATGCTGTTAATATTTGTGCTTGTGGTAATTTCCATGTTCGCAAATATGACAATGCCGTTTGGCGCGGGTATGGCCCCAAGGCAGGTTGTTGACAGTGTTCAAATAACCCGTTCTACAATAAGGCGTGACCCACTGCCAAGAGGTGCGGCAGACACTTCAGTTCCGTTACTAATAGATAATCTTGGCTGGATTGCCAACGAAACAGTGTTAAACAGCGGCCTGCTTGCATTCCACGACCGTACAGGCGTGCGCCCCATCCTTTATATCATAGACAATGTAGACGGCAACACCAGGCCAAATGTACAGGAATTAAGGAACTATGCAAACAGGCGTTACTCGGAAATAACCAACAATGAAGCCCACGCGCTGGTAGTTATTTTCAACAACGTATTCGAGGAATACGAATGGGTAATAGTCTCCGGTGGCCAAGCCGATGACGTAATAGATGCCGAGGCCAGAGACATAATCCTAAGCGTGATAGCACGCTATTGGTATGGTGATTTGGATGAAGATGCGATGTTCGCCAGGATATTCGACCTATCTTCCCAGCGGATTATGACAGTAACCCGTTCCCAATGGGTACCGGTACTTGTAGTTGTGGGCGTGCTTCTGATACTGCTACTACTATTTAACTGGTGGAAGCGCAAGCGCGACCAAAAGAACCTAGAAGCGGAACAAGCAAACCTAGAGTTTGAACAAGCAGAACGTATCCTAAACCAGCCCCTAGAAACCATAGGCTCACAAGATGCCAGCCGGTTGGCCCAGGAATACACAGATGATGGAAACAATGACAACCTATAAAATAATATAAAAGGAGCGAACAAAAATGAGCATATTTTCAAGGATGAAAAACATTTTATCAAGCAACGTAAATGACGCACTAGACAAGATGGAAGACCCGTCAAAAATGGTAGACCAGGCCATGCGACAAATGGCCGTGGACCTAGCAGAAGTAAGAAAAGCCACCGCCGACGTAATGGCCCAAGAAACCAAAGCCCAACGCCGCGTAGACGAGCAAAGGCGCGAAATTGACAAGTTTACAGACCTAGCAACAAAAGCCGCAAGGGCCAACAACATAGATCATGCCCGGACCTTCCTAGCCAAGAAAAACGAGCTGGAAGCGGACATGGTGCCAATGGAAGAGCAACTTGCCATAGCCAAGAAAAACGCCGTAGACGTAAGAAAAGCCCACGACAAGCTAGTTTCTGACATGCAGGCCATGCAAAGGCGTAAAGCCAATATTAAAGCGGACGTATCCATTGCCAAAGCACAAGAAACAGTAGCCGGTACCCTAAACAGAACCGGCAGAAGAGGCGAATCCGCAACAGCGGCCTTTGACCGTTTAGAAGAAAAAGCCCGCTCCAGAAGGGATTCCGCAAACGCCATGAGTGCGCTTAACGCGCCACCGGAATGTGATGCCACAGCCCTTAAAAACCTATACGGAAACGGCGGCGGTTTCGCGTTAGAGTCAGAACTAGAGGCACTAATGGCAAGCCAAGGTAACCCCGTAGCCACAGATAACGCAATAGAATGTGAAATAAGCGCGTTAATCGCAGGCATAGAAACCGAAGGTAATGCGAACTAAAGCGATACTTTTTAGGATGTAATTAACCTATTTATTCCGCCGACGTAGGAGGCATGAATTACTATGAGCATACTATCCCGTTTCAAAGATATTTTGTCATCTAACGTAAACGCGGCACTAGACAAGTTAGAAGACCCATCTAAGATGATAGACCAGCTACACCGCAACATGACCAAGGACTTAGCCGCCGTTAAAACCGAAACCGCAGGCGTAATGGCAGAAGAAAGCCGCACAAAGCGCTTGGTAGAGGAAAACCAAAAGGACGTAATCAAGTTTACAGACCTGGCTAAAAAAGCCCTAATGTCCGGCAACGAGGAAGATGCCCGCGTATTTTTGACCAAAAAGCAAGAGCTTGAAACCGTAGGCGCGGGCCTGCAAACCTCTGCGGCTGTGGCCCACGAAAACGCAGTAAAAATGCGCCAGATGCATGACAAGCTGGTTAAGGATATAAACAACCTTAACGCCCGCATCCAAACCATCAAGGCCAAGGCCGCTGTTGCCAAAACCCAAGAGCGTGTTAACCAGATGGGTTCATCTACCGGTAAGGTAGAAGGTGCCATAAGCGCGTTTAACCGCATGGAAGATAAGGTAAACCGCCAGCTAGACATGGCCAACGCCCGGGCAGAGCTTGACTCTCAGCCGCTAGACGCGGCACTTGCGCTGGAGGAGAAGTATCGCGATGTTAATATCGACTCCTCTGTATGTGACGAGATGGCTTTACTTAAGGCGCAACTTGGATTGAACTAGACTATACAAAGAAAAGATTACTTTCATAGCAGGGCTGTTCCATTAAGAAGTTGGTTCATATCTTCTTAACGAGGCGGCCCTGTTGTGTAAGTAAGGCAAAGGAGACGTGAGTTTATTATGAAAAATAATCCTGCATTAACATTTATCGTGGGCATTATAATGCTGGTGGCGGGGCTTTACTGGCTTACCACCATGATACAAGTAAGCACAACATGGGGCGCAGGGCTTCGTGTTGGCGGTGCTACAATACCAAGCGGGCTTACACTTGTGCCGCTTATCGCAGGTATATTGTGGATATTTTTTGACCCAAAGGCCGTATGGGCAAAGATACTTATGCTTGTAGGCGTTGTGGTTCTTATCGCAAGCATACTTATGACATTGCGTTTTCACGTGCCACGCACCAGTTTATTCGAGTTTATTATGGTGTTTGTGGCTATTGCGGGTGGTGCAGGGCTTGTTGCTAGGGTTTTATTTGTTAAATGCAATAAATCTTAGCATTTATCATATGAAAGGGTACTTTTGAAAAGGAGTACACAAAAATATACTCAACTGCCATGTTTGTGGCACAGGCATCGGTTTTTGAGAACACGCGGAAAGGTGGAATGGTTCATATGTTTTATATCGTTAAATTTTTGGATGATTCCATCAGTCATTGGAAACAATAAAAGTGTTTCTTCTGACGAATAACAAATTGAAAGGATGATTTCATGCAAGCTATAAAAGCAGTGTATGATGGCGTTAATTTTAAGCCCAAGCAAGAAATACCAGTGAGTGGGCAATACGAGGTTGTCATTACTTTCATTGAGCAAATTTTCACAAATCCCGTCACGGATATACAAGACCAAATAAATGCCGACTTAAAATTTTGGCAGGAAATCAATAGGCTTGCAGAAGATGCAAGTGACGAGGTGTTGTCAATGGATGATTTCCCACGCACTAAATTTAACCGTGAATTGATTATCTTTGATGATGAGGTGTAGCCTATGACATATGCGCTCGATTCAAACACTTTAATTGCCATACTCAATAACGACAAAAATGTTGAGAAAAAAGGGGAAACGGCTATCGCTCGTGGTGATAAATTTGTAATCCCGCCTATTGTAGATTACGAAATTCAACGAGGATTACTTTACAAGCCCTCGCCAAGAAAAGAGAAAATCTACTTTTCGCTACGCCAACATTTCGGTGTTGGCATAATGACACCCGAAATGTGGGTTAAGTCGGCACATATTTATTTTGACTTGCGCAAAAAAGGTTTTACGGTTGGAGATGACGATATTTTTATAGCGGCATTTTGTTTGTTAAGCGGGTATACATTGATTACCCGAAATACCAAGGATTTTGAAAATATAGCAGATTTACAACAGGTTAATTTGATTGAGGATTAGCATGTTGATTTTTGTTTTAGAAACTACCTTGACAAAACAACTCCTAGCACGGCCAGCAATTACATATAGGCGTTTCGATTTGAAATGGGCTGAGGACGAGCCGATTCTGCGAATGTTTCTACGCAGAATTGGCGACAGGCGAAGCCCAATTTCAAACGAAATCGCTACAGTACTAACTTCCCAGGCCATACAAAACACGGCTTAAAATGTTGCGACAGCCGCCCGGTTCTATCCTATACTTACATAGAAGGAGGGAGCGTTATGGATTGGCTAACAAGAATGAACGCGGCTGTAGCATATGTAGAGGACAATCTAACCGGAGAGATTGACCATAACATGCTTGCGAAAATCGCCTGTTGCTCGTCTAACAACTTTTACCGGATGTTTTCGTTTATAACGGATACTTCGCTTTCGGAGTACATCCGCAGGAGACGGCTAACTTTAGCGGCACTGGAATTGCAGATAAGCGATATAAAAATCGTTGACCTGGCGCATAAGTTCGGCTACGATTCGCCGGTTTCATTTTCGCGGGCATTTTTGGCCCTGCACGGTGTAACGCCAACCGAAGCGCGCGCTGACGGCGTTAACCTAAAGGCATATCCACGGCTTTCCTTCCAAATTTCCATTAAAGGAGAGAAGGAAATGGACTATCGTATCGAAACAAAAGAAGCCTTCCAAGTTTTTGGCATAGAAGGCGTTTTTATGACAGAGGCGGCGATTCTAAAGGCTAAAAGTGATACCCCGCACAAGACCCCAAGCGATTTATGGGATGAATGTCACGCAAACGGTGCATATGCAAAGCTTGCAAAAGACGCAGGCGACTACCCGTCGTTTATGAGTAAGGATTTATGTATGGTGCATGCCGTATGCGACTACCGGGAAACAGAGGAGGATACGTTCCCGTATATGTTGTGTGCCTTTCGTAGCCCCAATAGCAATGTGGATGGATATACGGTTGCGGATATCCCGGCGCATACATGGGCGGTTTTCCCAACGGGGAAGTTTGCCTGGGATGATTG
>Ga0123355_10009582_pt1 | contig 14753 bp, 8 predicted proteins | sample TergutEmb28metaG_3_FD_89872 | JGI IMG/M metagenome (GOLD analysis project Ga0123355, IMG submission 89872) | Embiratermes neotenicus P1 segment gut microbial communities from Petit-Saut dam, French Guiana - Emb289 P1 | ecosystem: Host-associated > Arthropoda: Insects > Digestive system > Gut ...
AGTAGCCGAACGACTTTCAGCTTCTGAAGGAAAACGTGTTAGGGATTGAGTTCATGCACACATCAACAAAAAAACGGGATATACGAGAAATCTGGCTGTAGAAAAGACGTTCTGGTTGTGTATAAAAAGGGTCATCTATTTTAAAGTTCAAACTGCGTGGTAAATGTAGGGGCTGCTGTTACAGTGTAGGCACTTTGTCTAATGAGGCATTGATAAAAGAGGAAAGCTGCTAAAGTCGCAGGATCATCCACATCCACATATAGCAACTTAAGATGTACGGCACATGAAACCCGCTAAATGCACCGTCAGCTCATGTGTTCGTGTTGCATTGCGTTCGAGGCTTTGAAGTTACGAGTCGAGAACAAGATAAGCAGAAATTGCTGCGAAGACGGAGTGCTGAGCCAAGGTTAGGAAACACGGCATTCATTAGGAAGGGAAATAGATGGGAAATTTGCGGCTTAGTGTGTTGCACGCAGCGACCTGTAAGGGTTCTGGCTCCATCTAGAACCATCCAGTGCGTACTGAGGGTACAGCGACCGGAGCATGAAGCTAACCATTCGGCTTCTTGTGTTTTTAAATGTTATTAGCGACACTGTCAGTCCGTGAAATTATAGCGTCGTACGTTAATTAGTGCGGTAGTTAAGAATGTGTGGAGCTGTACCTTCACGCTCCAATACCTTTTCATGTTGCTGTGTTCAGGGACAATTATAACTGTATTTGTTAAGTTTCTAACCAACTGTAACTGTTGCCAGCTAAATAGTGTCAAGGTTGTTCATCAAGGTAAAGCTTTTCATCGTCTGCATTACAAATAACGGCAGACAACAACGTTAGAAGGATAGGATGCAAGTGTAAGCTAATTTAAAATAAGACACGCACTGTACGTATAACGTAACAATGAGGCGCGTTCGTGCAACCATTGTTGCAGTGGAAAAGCAATAAGTAAAACGTATTCTGAGTGTGTGTGTATAGCCTTAGGTATCAAGCATGCAACGCGCATGCGCCGTATTGTCATCTGTGATCTGCCCGGCTCTATCATAGTTATTCACATTATCTAATAAACGGCACGATTTAAAAAAAAAAGTCATTGGAAATGTGTGTTTTGATTTTCCCTACCACTTTTGTCTGAAACATTTCTCATTCTAGGAAGAACTGAGCGAGATATGATCAAAAAAGTATATTGGTCGTTGTATAGAGTACCCGTTATTCTTGTCAGATTTTAATGAAACTTGAATTTTCTCGACAGAGTTTCGAAAAATACTTATGTATCAAACTTCATGAATATCCTTCGAGTGGGAGCCGAGTTGTTCCATGCGGACAGACGGACGGAGACAGGCATGACGAAGCTAATTGTCGCATTTCGAAATTTTTCGAACGCGCCTAAAGGATTAAGAAATGCTATCAGCCAAGTAGGGGAACTGTTAGCCATCAGTGAAATACTTATTAAAAAAAAAAAAAGAGCCACAAGAGAGAGAAGTAAAATAACGTAAAAAGAAAAGTGTTGAGTTGTTGGCAAATGATGTGGTAACTGCTTTGAGCTGAGCACAGTAAGTGTTACTGTTAGTGCATAACTTGAAGTGCAGTGAAGGCCTGCAGAGTAACGATAAACGTAAAAGAAACGAAACAGAAGGGGCAAGGGTATAAATTCTAGGTATTTTTATGCGATTTAGTTACTGTCACAGCTGTTTGCGGGAAGTACTCTGTACCAGTGCAATGCTTGCTTTAAGATTTAAATTACATAAGAGGCTTGACAGAGATAAGAATGTGGAAAGAGGGCTACGGCCAGATAATGTTGAAACATTGCCCAACACACGTACGTAGCGTCGAACACATGACCATTGATGAACCCCTGAATTACGCTTCGAAATACGTGTGCTGGTGAATTGGTCGTTGGCCGTTACGATCGTCTTGCAATATTAATGCTACACGATGTGTAGGAACGGAAGTTGTTAGAGTTGTAAACCCCGTGTCCATAATATTCTTGACTTTGAGAGGCACGTTAAAGGAGTTACTGGGCTGTTCAAATGACCGTATTTCTGTAGTTGGCTGTACCAGTGTCGTGACCTCCTTAGCCCTAGCTTCGGCGCGGCACCAACAATCTCATGACCTACTAAAGCAAGCAACAGCGACGAGCCTGCGTTACGATATGATACTTTCAGAAGAACCTCGACCACGGGATATTATCATTTTTAACTGCCATTTTGTTTTTCTGGTATTTCGAAAGTGGGCTGATCGGCGAATTGCCTGTTGGAGTCAGGTTTAGTAGTCATTGGGCTTTTGTTAGACAGGTTTGGTGTGCAGTGCTGTTCCAGTGAATGCTCCTTCGTGACAGAAGTTCACCTGTATATATTCGTAGCAGCTGACTGTATTTGGAAGGAATAGAGAAGACGTAGTCGAAGACGAATTGATTCAGAATTAATTAAACTTATTTGTGTCTGTAATTTAAACAGATCAAGTTAATACAGCCTGGTGCTAAACTAGTGGTTCATTGTACCCAGCGCTATCAAACCTGCCTTAAGCATCTGACCTTCGACATGCAGCCAGTACGTTCTTCCGCAGACTGTGCTTGTGGGCACCAAACTAAAAGTGGTCGTCAGCCGTGACAACCCCAGATTTGAGGATTCAGGTCTTTGGGGATATGACTCTTTGTTAATGAACCTTCAACGCTTGTAGATTAAGGCACTCTGCTGCTTCGAAACGTCGGGGAAACGCCAACCCAGCGACACGGTGGCATATCCCGTAAGACTGAATAATAAACACCCTGTGGAAACTGCGTATCTCACGCTGCCTAAACAGATTTCATAAGGCATGTGGGAACTGTTCACTACCACCCAACCAACCCTTTCACTCCGTAGAGCAGAGTGCTGCTGGAGCCCTTACTCAAGAAGTTCCTGTCTGCCTGGAACACAGGTGTTAACAGTGATCTTTGGTTCGAGTTCAGGTCACAGATTTGCTCCGTAGTTAAATAGCCAGTTTACTTGTGGCTCAATTAATTACACAGTTATTACAATTCGAGCGATATGTATCCTGGTGCGTGGTATGGAGGTTAAATTGCCACACTGGGAGGTACAGACCTCAAGGCACGTAACACCTGGCGAATAAAGCGCTGTTGTTGGTTTTACGGTCTTGTCGCGAGGAGCAGTGCTGCTACCCTAGTGGTGGCTTTCCTCGCGCCCATTCCTTCAGCCCGCATGATTTGAACGTTGGTCACAGCACAAAGTAAGGACGCCTGTTTTATGAGAGAGCGTGTGGTCCCGAAGCAGGCCAAGCTGGGTTCGAAAAACAATGGGTTTCGGGCCCTCGTGTGCCCCAGACGAGAGAGAACAGCAGTATAAATACTCGGTTGTGACAAAAGTTTCAGTGCAGTTAATAATTGGTATCAATTGTGTAATTAAAAGAAAAATTAATAATCCGTGTTGCTAGACTTGACGAATTGTTCCCAAACAACCACACCTAATAAATGAGTATCTACTGCTGATGTGCCTGTGTAAAATCAACACGTAATATTCCCTGGGAGGAATTTATGCAACAACGACTGAACTAGTCAGGCAGTTTAGCGCTGTAGTGATTCGGACTGCTACATAGGTTCATGACTGTGTATACAAAGCCAGCCTTTCACTGATCCCTGTCTGGTACTAAATGAATTCATCGGGCCCTCCCTTAATACCGGCCGGTTCCTTTTTACGCGATTTCTTTTTGGCGATTTGGCTTTAACGCTACTTGAAAACTTACACAACCTTTCCAATTTACGTGATCGTGTTCAGGTTACAAGCAATGTGGCATAGACTACACGATCCGTGGCCGCTCTTGTGTTGGAGGCTAGCAGAAAGTGACGTCACTGTTACGCCATCAGTAACGCATATGGATTTATTACGTTAGTGATATAGTTACGCGGATAATCAAGTTTCCTGTCTACAGCATTGGCCTTTCTTACCAACATGAGTGAGAAACGTAAATCTACACCTAGTGGTGTCGAAGTGAGAAATCGGCGAACGACACTCTATACTGAAGAGAAATTAGACGTAATCAGGTGACTTGAAAAATGTGAACGAATTGTTGACATATGGCGTAATGCTAGATTCGTTCATAGAAGCGTACGTACAGTACGTGATAGAACTGATAGAATTACAGAAAGTGTTAAGTCAGGACCTAAAGTGTTTGTGTAGCGAGACTACCGCAGTGCCACCGGAATGAACCGTACCAAAAACTGTGGATGTGGGTGTCTTATATTTTTATTGCATTAGAAATAATAGATTATTTGTACACTGTATGTACAGTACATATATACGCTGCAGGTCCGGATGTTCATTAGTGGTGTAGTCATACACTAAATAGTATGAGGCTGTCAGTCCCCTAACCCCCAGGCAATACACTGTTTTAAATGAGAATTTTGTGTTCAATTTACGCGACGTTTTTCAGGGACGTATCCCTGGCGTACAGCGGGACCCGCCTGTATTTGTTTTATAATGTTCAGGGTGTTTCTTGTATTGTTTCGCCAGCTTGGGCAGCTTTGTCCCATAGAAAGCCTGCATCTGCCGTGATGTGCCGTGACAGCAGTAGTGCCCAGGGCGACGCTGAAAGAATGTAATGGTGGGCCCATAGAATAAGGGTTAGGCTGTATGTGGAAACCTTTGGGTTAAATTTTCTGTGGTTATGCGACTATTTCCCAAGACGCATTAACCAGTTAATCTTTGTTATGGAGACGCTTTGTTCCTTGTGAAGTTGGAACTGAATTATAGTAATATTCTATATCATGCAATAATCACATCTGAACTATGCACAGCAGTACCTTTGTTTAGTCCTTCAGAGAGACTAAATATTAAGCAGAATTTAAAGATTCAGTTCGTACCGCGCAGTAAACAGTTCCCGTCTCTGTTATAAAAACCAGTCAATGCTGTATAGGGAAATAACAGCTGTTCTGAGATCCACACAAAACACATAAATACACTGTTTGGGCAGAACGTGGAATTGTTGAATGTTAAACTGGCGGTACATATAGTGACCACTGGGCCTTGAAGGGTTAATATATTTTTACACGTAAATTCAGTCCGTACCGCGCAGTAAACACACTCCCGTCTCAGTTATAAAAACCAGTCAGTTAATGTTGTATAGCGAAATAATCGCTGTTTGTTCTCAGATCCACACAAAACACACAAATACATTGTATGGGCAGAACGAAGAATTTTTGAATGTAATACCCGGTGGTACGTAAATTAACGTAGGGACGCATACATTTTTTCAGAAATCTAAGAGCCACTTCAAAATTCTAGGCCCCAGAAGGGTGACATGAAGTACTGATGGCCCACACATATCAGTCGCCACATTTAGTAGCCCGTGCGACCAGGCTCACGGTATTTGTGCACCCCCGACGTAACCAATAGACTTTAAAGGGTTATATTTCTCGGTAACAGAAGTTAAAATTAATTTTGTATCAGTAAACATTTTCCTAGTCATAATTACACGCTGTCGTCATTTGAATTTTGAAATGCTGCTTCAGAAGTATAAACATGACCTTCGTTATCTTCCATAGCAAATGAATGTTACTAGACTGTAACGGTTTATTTCCATTGTGCAGAATGTCCGGTTCAAAATGGACTCGCGCGCAGAGTGTATATTAACTGATTGTACCGCGGTGGCACAGTGGTTACGGTGCTGTGCTACAGATCGGAAGGTCGCTGGTTCGATCCCAGCTGGTGTGATTGGAATTTTTCATTGACATATAATCCCTCCGATTGCAATATGACCCTGGGGTCGACTCATCCTCTAACAGAAATGAGTACCATGAGCATTTCCTGGGGGTAAAAGCGGTTGATGCGTAAGGCTGACAACCTTACCACCATCCTGTGCTGTTGTCATGAAATCTGGGAATCTTAACTTCTTGGGACCCTTTGGGCCACTCCAGGCCTGTAACAGGACTGCTATACCTTTACTATACAGGGCATTTCTTTTTATCGTGCGGCTGCTCACGTTAGAGCGGACATCATTCTTTCTGCATAGCGGTCGATTACTACTATTTAACGTTTTAAGGATTAGGGGTGTTAATCCTTAAAAGTGTGATGTGTTATACATGTTGTGCAACAGTTTTATCTACTAGCGATTCATGAATATCTCTCAACCCACTTGCACGTACACACGTTTCAGAGAGAGTGCTGAGTTAACTTACTCCATTGACGGTATTATCGTAATGCGATGTGCAGTGCCGGACACAGCATTTATTTTTCGCATATTTCTGCAATTAATGCAACATTATTAATTTTCTGCTTACCTCCAAGAGCGGCGTTTCCTGAAGTGGGGTCCTCCGCGCAGCGTACCCGCGGATAAGATAAAAACCACTCAAAGTTACATAATATAATTTATTAATAACAAAATTCTATGAAGAAGCCTATTGTTAAGGGTTATTAGTAATTATTTTTTGAGATTGATGAACCACATTCTAATTGCTGTGGGTCAGGTGACCTTGAACTTTTGTATTCACATCTAGGGAGCCCCAGACTTGCCGCCCTTGGAACTGTTCCGTCTCAGACAGCACAGTGGCACGTGTCAAATCAGATACAACTGTCCAGTTGACCCACGTGTTCCGTGTTACACCAGTGAAACACCAGTTATTTCCGTACACAACATTAACACGTTTGTGTTTATAACACAGATGCAGTGGGTTTACTGCGAGGCAAGACGATGTCCATAATCAGCAAAAGACGGGCAAAGAAACCATCAAACACATCAGCTTATGCGTCTTTTGAAAAAAACCAACAACGCCGGCGCGTTTCGACTATCAAGGGGGTTTCCTCAAGGGGGAAAAGCTTATAACATCATCAACTGTATAATTAGGTAGGTCGAGTTTTTTACTGGTTTTGTTGTTACGAGGTTTTGCGCTGAGTACGGTTGTTTACTGATACGTAACACGTAAATACGTGGGCCGGGATAGCTTGGTAGGTTTAGCGACTCGCTACGGGCTGTATGATCCGGAGATCGAATCCCGGTGGGTGCGTGGGGAGGGGGGCGAGATTTTCCGCACCCCTCCAGACCGGCCCTGGGGCCCACCCAGCCTCCTGTACAGTGGGTACCGAGTCTTTCTCGGGGGTAAAGCAGCCGGGGCGTGGCGTTGACCACCGCATCTTGAGAATTCTCCTTCGGAAGGACATGCGCAGAGCCACAAGGCTTCCTCAGACATGTTCGGAGCCAAAATAACAACTCGGTTGCGGTATTGTCTTTAACCGTAAGTTTTGTATCACTGTCAAAACTGATCGAAGGTGTGTGTTCAGCAGAGGGTGCTGACATTTGTACTGGGGTAGGCAGGAACTAGCAGGGGATGGAGAATATTGCATAATGATGACGCTCATGATTTATGTTGTTCACATGTCTAATGAACAACGGTAATTTTATATTTGTACACGATTCGCCGTGTACCTCACATTACACTGTTATACATAAAGGCCATCCGAACATTTTAAGTAACTGACGCGCGCGGTGGAACACGAAGCAATTTAAATATGCCGTCATGTGCAATTTTTATACTTTATGTTTAGGAAATTAAGTATAAGATGAGCGGGGCATGTAGCGCTCATGGGGAAACGAAACATCCATGCAGATATCGGAAAACCTGAAGTCCCGGCGGCGGAGAGATGAGGTTGAGACGAGTAGAGAAGGGACATTGGAACTGATAGAATGTGAGGTTGTGTACTGAACTGATCCGCCTCACAGAATGATGCAGTGGCGCACAGTTGTTGACAGTGGTCCAGAAGGGTTCGTAACGTGTCGGAATTGTATGGTCTGGAATTCGATCATCTTTATTTGGAACTCCGTAATCGAGACACGTGGCGATCATGAACAAGTTTACGGTAATGAATCTTCAACTTTCATTAAAAGCTAACAGTTTCCCCGACTGTTTGGCCGACAGTGCGGTTCCCTAGGACTGCTTTACACAAGTGACGGTAGGCTTGGTTTGTGCAAGTAAAGGTGAAGTAGCCTTTTGCCCAGTCAGGTACCATCTCATGAAGTTACACGGGGGAGCATTCTTAACTTCGGCATGATATCGAGGACAGTTCAGGTTTACGCCCCGGCCGCTTTATCCCAGTTAATCCTTTACAGAAGTACCCGGTGCAGCCTGTAGATGATAACCTTGACACGGTTATTGGCTGCTTCACTGAAGATGCAGGTACTACAGCCTTTCGAAACGTCCGTATTTACCAGCCGACAAGGCGGCTTAACAACCCAGAAGACTTGAATCTTCAAGGTGTTTGGCCTTCACCGGGGATTGAACTTCGTTCCATTGGTTGACCATCTGGTACTCTAGTCACTGTCAGGTACTGAGTCCTGAGAGTGGGGTGATCTAATACGCGAACTTCTGCTTCAGCATCTGATGCTTTTATGCCAGTTTCCAGGATTCACACTCGTAACAACGCAATAAGTATGTCTCTCCGTACGTAGAAGCCGGCCTATTCTACCCCAGCTCCCCGCGACGGCACAGTTCCTAGGAGGAACCCAGGCATACTTGTTATCTGTTTCTGAGAAAGGTAGTTCGGCTAACAATGTATGTACATCACGCCACTACGTCGAACACATCCTCTTTGAACGTTACCTAGGAAATGTACTTCGGTTTATTGTCCTTCTTGGTTTCCAGTTTCCAACATCTGTATGTGGTGCATGGTGCAACAGCCCGGTAAGAGGTCTTGGCCTCCTGTTCTTCATGTCCAAACGCGTGATGTTTTATGGGGCAAGGTTGTCAGCCCCCTCGCCCACCTCCCAGACTGGAGGACCAGGTGTCGGTATTTATGACCCCCGGAAACAGGGTGGATCGGCTATATCCACAGGCACTGGGTAGCTCGGGATCTCAGGAGCGCTACTTAACCGTACTCTCAATAATTTTGGGTCCCTGAGGTGTTTCCAAATTGTGCCGCTGCCAAATACTTTAACGTTCGTGGCGATTTCCTTCAGCACTTATCAGCCTTTCATAGCGTTACGTTTAATTTCTGTGCATCCTCTATATTACCATTGGAACACTTGCGATTTATCGGCCGATATGTCTTCCACCGTTCTGTTCCATTCGTAGAAAGGTCCTAGTATTTCTTCTCGCCACAATGCTCAGATCGCAGCTGGGACCTACCCAGCCTCCCATCCAAGAGGCACCAGGGACTATTTCGTCGGTAGTGAATTGCCCACTGCTTGAATCTGAGCACTCAACGTGCATCTGGTGACGAGATCGGCCGTTTAAAGCACAGTGATTACTTTATGTACCACCAGGCTTAACAGTGAGAAATTCTACATGCTTGCGCGGTGTATGTATGTTTTGTATGAATCTGAGAACAAACAGCAATTTTTTCCTGAAGCAGCGTTAGGTGGCTGAGTTTTATACCAAAATGATACAGACCAAAACCTTACAGTACCATGTGATTCAGATTAATTTTCGTCTTTGAAGGGGGGAATTTAGTTTCAGCCTAAATTTGTGTACAGTGCGATAAAGAAGCCCTTGAAATACGTTACGCAGAATTGCAGGGCGACGAAGGGCGACAGCAGTGAATTACGTAAAGATTCCCCTTTCGCTTTAAGTTAGAAGCCATACAACGTCACTGACTGCTGCTTGGTACAGAGACCTTAGCAAATTAACAGTCGTTGAGCTGGTATGTAAATTCTCCGCCATTTATGGAACTAGACGGACGATTCATTACCGCGTTCGCAACGGCCAGTCACTTGACAGTATTCATAACCAGATTAATCCGATCCACTCCATTCCACCTTGTTTCTTTATATAGTTTAGTGTCTACCATCTACGCTTATGTCTACCCAAACGGCTTCTTCCCTTCATCTTCTCCGACTGAACTTGTGTAGACATTTGACATCTCCCCATTCGTGCTGTGTGCCGCTTCCTTTTCTGTCTTTTCAGATACGCTCAACACCTTTTCCTCAGCCAGCCTGGATCGGTGTTCCTCCATCAGAGTGGGAGACCAAGTTTCGCATCCAAATATTTTGTGTTTGGATGCAACAGGATGGTTCATTTAAGGCAGTGTGGGCTGTTCAGCCATGACGGCCTAACGTTGCCGTCTCAGCTGAGGAAGTAAAAACTGCAGGACGTACAAGTGGAATTTGTAACGACTGCTCGTACCGGGTACTTACTCAAATTACAGTGAGTGATTACGAATGAGGATTATTGCATGTGAAGACGTTTCGACACCTCCAGCTGATCCTGCAGGCTGTTAGGCTTTTTGCAGCAACTCTATGAACGGAAACTTACTCCGAAACGTAGCGGCAGAAAATGTGAGATTGTGCAGAACAGTGTTCATAAACTGTGAGTGTGTGCAGAACAGTGTTCATAAGTGGTGAGATTGTGGAGAAAAGTGTTAAAAATGGTGAGATTGTGGAGAACAGTGCTCATAAATGGTGCGATTATGTAGAAGTGTTCATAAATGGTGAGATTGTGCAGAACAGTGTTCATAAATGGTGAGATTGTGCAGAAGTGTTCATAAACTGTGAGATTGTGCAGAACAGTGTTCATATATTGTGAGATTGTGCAAAACAGCGTTCATAAATTCTGAGATCGTACAGAACAGTATGCAGAAATTGAGCGATTGTAGATGTGTTCATAACCTGCGACACTGTAAATGAGTGTTAAACTATGAGATTGTACAGAAGTGTTCATAACTATGATATTATGCAGAACAGTGTTTATAACTATGATGGTGTACAGAACAGTGTTCATAACTATGACATTGTACAGAGCATTGTTCACAGGTGATGAAGGACGGTGTTTGTGGACCGGACAGACGCGATTCGCGGCTGGTTGCATAAGATGTGAAATTTCTAAAATAAATCTACAGCATTGTACGCCATACTAAGATGTGCAAGACGTACGGGTTTAGGTTTTATGCTGTGGGACAAAAACGCGAAAAAGCAGGTGCCTTGCTTTGCCTTCAGTCAGCCATTATTTCAAAGTACTCTGACAGAAACGAGACGTGTGTTTTCACTGTTCGTTAGTATGACGGCAGCTGGACAGGACGTGCTGTAGAAATCATCGTAGCAGTTAGAGAGAGAGAGAGAGAGTACTTGACTGCAGCGCCACAAAATTCCGTCTCCATGTAGTTAACAACCTGTTGTAGGAACGCTCTGCGAAAAGTATATTCCAGGAACAGATGCTTTACAACTTTGCATTCTCAGTAACACAGACTGTATAGAAAGTACAGTTAACAAGTGCAGGGAGACTGCAACTAACATTCAGTTCCGTGCGTGCAACAGTGAACCCACTAGTACGGTGATTGCGAACGAAATATCGTGAGCGGTGAGGGTTGCCGGATGTGTGTACACACACGCATACACGCGCGCGCGCTGTACAGTTAAAGATGACTGACTTGTGGGATGTGGCTTCGTGTAGTCTGGTAAGCTAACAGAGAACAGCTCTCTTCTGGGTTATTACGCAGCCAGTAGTGGTATTTTTTCTTACTCGCTGCGTAGTAACCTAGAAGAGCGCAGTTCTCTGCTGCTTCGCGGCGGAAGCCTGAAATCACGCATGGTAAGCTACCAGATTACACGGCGTCACGCCTTCGTAGTGACCTGAGATAATTCAGCATTGTTTTCTTATAGTTGTCTGGATACCAAAATGTACCGTGCATTGAGCGGATATAGTTACACTGGCCCACGCTACTGTCTGTCCTTACTGGGACGATACACGAGAGCACAGTTCCATTCCTACCCTCCGCACGTGATATACGTGAGTGGTTAACGCCACGCCCCGGCCGCTCTACCCCCCGGGAAAGTCGGTTCGCCAACAGTGTGACGTGTTCCTGTTAATTTAGACGCTGAAGTTGGAGGCACAAAGTTCGTCCGAAACACCGAAACATAGGCTACATAATTTACTGTCGCACGGTGCAGTTCCCATCTCCCACCCAACAATTAGCGGGTATCGTGTTTGTATGCAGTATCCATTAGGGCGGGGCTGGATTAAAACATTTTGTGGGCCCAGCGCAATACTCGTAAGTTCGGGGTGCAACCGTTTGGGTGGGGGGGTCTGAAACTGGTAATGCAAACGCAGCATTGTGCGGATTTACGTACAAAGTTGGACACACAATCTGAATTACCAGGTGCTTTCACCCCCTTCCCCCCAACAGCGCGGTCCTCAGCAGCAGTTTAGTCTGCGGCAGCATTAAACCGACCCGACATTAGGGTGGAGTGACGGGGACGGGGAGCTTTTCGGTTATAAAACGGTGTTAACTGGGATGCAGTGTATTGTATTGTTCTGTACTTAACAATGCATGACATGCGATTAATCTAACAACGGAATTGTCACTATGTGCCCGTGCGTGTATACTGTCATGCCACTTCCGCCCTTTAAAAGCCGTTTGCAAATGCTGGCACACGTGCTTCGTTTTAATCTGGAGTTCCATGATCGTATCTCCGTACTACAGAAACTCTTTCTAAGTGTATCCGTTGTTTTCCTCACTCCGTATAGGCCTGGAGTTCTCAAACTTTTCGCAGGTGCGCCACTGAATGAAATTTACCAGTTCCAGTGTACCACAAATATTGTTTTTGTGTTTCGGTCCAAAAAACTGACACTGGAAAGCCTGACTGACAGCAGGGATGAGTTAAATAATGCAGACAAGAACGCCGTGTATTAACGAATGTGCAGTTTTTATCCTGAGATTGTAGTTTGTTACCGACGTTTCGAGAGAACCTTTCGGTCCCATATTCAAGGGTCAAACCATCTTCTTTGTCCGTATTCCCCGGTCGTCCTTCCTCTGGCAAGCTAGCCTAGACACCTGCAACCGATGTCCTTCGTCCTCTAGGGTCAAAGTAAATCTTGTGACTGTAATAAGTCTGCTTCCAGCGTCAAAATCCCGCTCATTATGCTACTTCCATGTAGTACAGAAGTTATCCTAACGTCTGGAGCCTTCCCTCCATTCCCCCATGCCATTGAAGGTCTTACTATTAGCGTTTGAGAGATGTGAGTGCCTCGTAGGAGTTTCGACGAAAATTCAAGTCTTACGGGATGTGGCACCATCTTTACTGGTGAATGGCTATGGACGTTTCGGCAGGTCCTCCATCTGAAGGATCTAGCAGTGCCTCCTGGTGTCACATCCCAGAATTTCGCCTTGCACCTTATATACTCTCGCTCAGTGACCCCCGATTTTAGAGTTGGCACCAGCGCCGACGTCAGTGCGATAGGCTGTTGCTTGTCAGTGGGTCGCATAATCGGTTCTGACATGACTGCTTCAGGTACGAAAACCCCCACAGTCTGAATGTCTGTGGAACGCTGCATTTTAATAGTTGGCCACGTCCAGATGGCGCGGGTCGCCACATTAGCCCCAGTCTTTATTCACTGACGCTATTTAGCGGCTCAGAATGCAGGTATGCGCCGCATAACGACGTTGCGGTCGACGGACCGCATATCCGACGGTGGTCCCATATTATTATAGTATTATATATTATAATATACCATTCTGTTACAATTGCCTACAGTATTCAGTACAGTAACATGCTGTACAGGTTTGTAGCCTAGGAGCAATAGGCTATACCATATAGCCTAGGTGTGTAGTGTGCTACACTGTACTGTCTAGGTTTGTTTAAGTACACTATGACGTTCGCACAGCGACGAAATCGCCCAACGACGCATTTCTCAGAACGTATCCCCGTCGTTAAGCGACGCATATCTGTCTAGACACACACGTACACATACGAGGTCGGTCCCAAAAGTAATGAGAGTGATTAAAAAAAATTATTGAACATACATGCAATTACAGTTTATCCCCTTCAAAGTAGGCTCCTTGCGATCGAATACAGCGATTCCAGCGTTGCTGCCACTCTTCATAGCAGTGGAGGAAGTTATCACTTGAGATGTTGTTCAAAGCCCTCGTCGCAGCTGCCCGGACGTTTTCAACTGTCCTAAAATGAAGACCTTTGAGGTGGGTTTTGAGCTTGGGGAATAAAAAGAAATCGCACGGAGCCAAGTCAGGACTGTACGGTGGGTGGGGAAGCGTTGTGATATTATTTTGAGTCAAAAATTCCCACACATCGGACAAATTCTTCGGGACCAGTTTCGCACAAATTTTTCTCATGTGCAGATCTTCCGTAATAATTTGGTGGACGTCCGTTTTCGGTAGTCCTACCTCCTCTGCGATTAACCGCACTTGCAAACGCCGGTCCCTATCCAGAACAACCTTCACACGAGCCACATTGTTCTCAGTTCTTGCAGTTGAAGGACGGCCTGCGCGCTGTTCGTCCTCATCGCCCTCCCTTCCGTCCTTGAACACCTTGTGCCACCTGAAGACGGGTTGAAGACAAAACAGCATCCCCATAAGCCGTCCTCAACCACTGCAACGTTACGGAACCAGACTTCCCGAGTTTCGCGCAGAACTTGATCGCGTAACGCTGCTCCAGACTCCTCTGCATATTCGCCCGTGACAAGACACAAAAACTACTACGCACTTTGCTAACGTACCGACTATTACAAGGGAGCGGACTCAACTGAGAACTGAGGAAGGTCAAACTACCTCGGTTCCCCCTCCATGTACCACGACCACCACTCTCCTTTCCTGGCCCTTCTGCGCTGCGCAAAAAAATCATTCTCATTACTTTTGAGACCGTCCATGTAGTATAAGTACTCTCTCTCCTGCTCTTGGTGTAGTACTGATTTCGCTCATCTGCACAGCTTTCCTTCCATACAGTCCATTGCGATTAACGACATTCTCAGTTTTGTTGGTTATAAGATTTTTATATCCCCTACTCCACCCCCCGCTTGTACCCTCCTTTATCTACTCGTAATAATACTCATC
>Ga0123355_10009583_pt1 | contig 14753 bp, 8 predicted proteins | sample TergutEmb28metaG_3_FD_89872 | JGI IMG/M metagenome (GOLD analysis project Ga0123355, IMG submission 89872) | Embiratermes neotenicus P1 segment gut microbial communities from Petit-Saut dam, French Guiana - Emb289 P1 | ecosystem: Host-associated > Arthropoda: Insects > Digestive system > Gut ...
ATCCAATGTGCCGCCGCCGAAATCGAAGACCATTATTTTTTCGTCAAGATTCAGCTGACGGCGGAAATTATAGGCCAGAGCCGCCGCTTTGGGTTCCTCTATCAGGCAGATTAATTTGTCTGATAGGCCGGCCAGTTTGCAGGCGCCCATGGTGGCTTTTTTGGCCGCGTCGTCAAAATCGTAGGGGACAGATACGATGAGTCCCGCGATTTCTGCCTTTGGGTTTAGATGCTGGAGATGGGTGGTCAGTTCCTGTAGGATTTTTGCTGAAATATCCTCCGGCAGATAGTCTGTGTTTCCCAGGCGAAATGTTTCCCGGGTACCCATGAGCCGTTTAACGGAACGGACCGTAGTTTCTGGGTATATTTTCATGGAGCGGTAGGCTTCTTCGCCGATAACCCATTCTGCCTGACTTTCGCCGCCGTTATCGTCATCATCTCGATACTGCACCACGGAGGGCAGGGGTATCTTGCCAAAGCCGTTGCTGATATCGATAGGCTCCGGCCGGTTATTGGCATTGTCCCAATAGCTGATGACGGAGTTTGTGGTACCCAGGTCTATGCCGATAATGTACCAATCTTCCGGTAAATTGCCTTTTTCTTCTATTTGTTGTTTGTAAGTTTCCCAGTTCATGTTTTCATCCTCCTACAACTTCACCAAAATCTCCTGTGCATATTCTGTTTTAGGAAATATCTCACCAAATCCGCAATCAGCCACCGTCGCCATCGCTTCCCTATCCGATAAAAATTTCAGTTGTACACTTAGCCGCGTGGTGCCTTTGGGGCGCTCCGGCAGACCGGTAAGCGGTGCGGTTGACAGGGTTTTGGTCTTTCCTTCCGGGGAGCGGGATATGATCGTAAAAGGAATCTTCCCATCCACCGGGGCATTGACGATAAATAATCTGGAAGGATGCTGCTGCCACCAAAAACTATTACATTCCGCCAGGGGTATAAAACGGTTATCTTCTATGGTAAGCCCTATATCCACAGGCAATTGATGCCGGTCTTCTACGATAACGGGCTGTCCTTCGACTATATCAAGCAACCGGGCAGCGGTCACTGCCGCACCCATAGCCGCTACAGTTTTCGAATTTTTGTACATGTGCAGCTTATCTTGAGGGAATAATTCCTCCACCGCTTCACGGACCCACAGCATCTCGAAGCCGCCGCCTATGCATATGACCACATCGATATCTCTGATCGTCACCTTTTCCGCCAGGTTTTTCTCTAATACATGCCGGATAAATTGATTAAAACCCATCCGAAAGGGCGCGATGAGTTTTTCTGCCTCTTCTGATTTAACAGTCTGCTGGAAAGGGGGAAAGGTGAAATTGAAATATAATTTTGCGGGCTTGCTTCGGATCGCCTTTTGAAAGAGGATATCTTTGTGCTGGTATGTGAAGGCCATGAGCTGGTCGTGGGCGCTGCTGTCCAGGTCTTCCCGCACATGGGCTTGGGTTTGCGAAGCACTATTGGCCATATAATAGGCCGTAAATAGTTTCTTTACATCCTCCTGTACCTTTTGGGTGCCAATGGCGTTGTCAAAAAAGGAGGATAGGCTTCTTAATGTAATATTATCCTTATCCCGCGGGCCTTTTAAACGTCCCAGCCATCCGGCTGGCCCTGATTTAATTGACTCGGCGATATAAACCCCGCCGCGCACTTCCCGGGCGCCGTAATCGATCAGCAGACTTTTGGCTCCCGGCTTCACCTCGCTGCCTTCACGGGGCTGATACGAATGATAGTGATAGGCAAAAACGCATTCCCGATCGGAGATGAGGCCGATCAATTCCTTTTCGTAACCGGCGCTTTTGAAGGCCCGCATCAGCTCTTCCCCGGCTTGAACACTAAAGTAGCTGGGGACCGATGCCACTATGCCTGCGATTTCTGCCTTTGGGTTGATATTTTTTACGCTGGATAAAAGTTCTTTGATATACATACCCAAAAGATTGACTATGCTTACGGGGCGGCTATCGATATCTATATATTCCGAGGTGCCCAGTCGTTCTATCAGATTTTTTAGGGTGATTTCCCGGTCTATGCCCCGGTTTAAAATGGCGTATTCGCCAAACACCCATTCCTTGGTATCTACAATGTATTGCATTGCCGTAGGGATCGTAGGGTGGCCGTAACCGCCGCTTAGGTCAATGATTTCCGGCTCATTTTCCGCTACGTTATAGAAGGCAATGCAGGAGGAATCGTTGCCTATATCCAGGCCGATTATATAATAGGTTTCGTCCCGTTTTTCTTTTTCGGGCAGGGTTTTATATTGTTTCCAGTTCACATAGATACCTCGATTTTTCGTTTACTATCGTGCCGCTATGACATTTGCCCGCAAAAGCACCACATCATTTTGGCGGTAGCCGCTGGTCATGAGTTTTATTATCTCACCTTTAGTGAAATCCGGAGCGGATTCTGCCATCAGCACTTCATGTTCCTTGGAATTAAAGGGGTCATGAGGTTGAGGGCGGATGATCTCAATGTGATTTCTTTTAAGAAGCGCCTCCAGAAGGATGAGGGTATCGTCGGCTAAAGCGGCACCTTGCTGACATTCCGGTGATTCCAATGTTCGTAAGCGTGAGACGCTGTAAAATATAATTTCTTCGTAGGTGCTGATTTCGTATAATAAAGTCTCGCGTTTAAATTTTTGCAGTTGTTTTTCAATCGTTTCGTGGCAGCGTGAAGTATTCTTTTCTTGCTGGCTACGTTTTTCTATAAGCATGGGCGTATTAGAATAAATGGAGTTTGGGTTAAAATCATCGGGATTTTTTGCCCATAACTGCCATACTTCCGTTTTAGCGGTTTGTATTTCGTCATCTGTGGGAGCCGTGTTTTCGATAGCAAAAGAGTCTATGGTTTTGCTGCATTCGTCTTTAAGCTGACCGATACTTTCTCGCAGGCCCTCAATCTTTATTTCAATGGTTTCGGATACGCCGCGTAAAATTTCTGCGCCTTCGGTTTCTTTAACTTCAGGCCAATTATCCCGCAGCGCTACAAAAACATCGGTTACCTTATTTGCCAAGGTGATTTCCTGACCAACCGCTCGACTAAAACGATGCAATGATTTAGAAAATCCCAATCTACTCCGCTCAAGAAGCGACTCCGCCACTTGCTGCACCTGCAGCTTAAATACACGAACCCGATCTTCAAGGGCGGATTCACGCGGATACTCCGCCCCCTCTAAACAGGTGCTAAGAAAAGCCTCAAAAGTGCTATAGTCACAGACCTCAGGCTCATGTTGCCCCCCAGGCTCCGACAGCGCAGTAAGCACCTCCGCGGAGGATTTACCAAATCGCTGATAAGCCTCCCGAAGCAGAGACAAAACCTTATGAACCACTGCTTCCTGGGGATTATCCTCTAACGAGCTATCCTCCACAATAGACGCCTGCTCTAAAGCCTGAACCTGTATCCTAATTATAGTAGAAAGAATCTCACGTTCATCTTCCATCACAGCCTGATAAAACTGAACCGCTTTACGCCGTTCAAAATCATTTAACTGATCGCGGCATAAAATAAGAGACTCCCGATAAGCACCATATAAATACGGAAAAATCCGGCTTCGAGTCGCTTCAACAAAGGGCATCAGCGCATGTTTATGCATACCGCCTTGTACCCACTGTGCAGTCGCAACCGATCCCCAGGGTTCGGAAAAGAAAACCTGCCACTGAATAGTGGCGGCCTCTTTCAGATGCTCCCCGGTCTGGGCTATCATAGCCTCTTTCTCATTGGCTATAGGATTGCTGCCATCTTCCGGAGCCGTCTCCGCAAATCCCCGCATCCTGGAAAACAGCACGGTAATAATCCCGTCTATAATCCCTCTAATCTCAGGGTCGGATACATCCTCGCGATAGCTTTCGTAAAATGTCACCACTTCCTCGTAAACCGACATGAGCCATGTATAGTGGGAATACAATGATTCGTCTACATTGCCCAGCCTGGAAGCGGCGGCGGCATCCGATGCCATTTTTTTAATTATGTCCCTGCCGATCTCACTGTACAGTGTCTCGATGGCCTTGCGCCCATAAGCTTCTACGGCGGGCTGCAGGGTTTTCCATTTTTTACGTATAGAGTTCATCTACGGACAGCTCCGTTACTACGCCGGTTGCAGACATGCTGCGGGCGGTTACCTTTAACATATTATCTTGTCCTACATTAAATACAACATTGACCTTTTCCTGGCCTCGGGGACCTTGAGGGATACCCCTTAGGGAGGTGCCCGCCAGGCGCTTCATGCCTTCCTGATTGACAAATTGGACTGCCTTATCCTTTTCCCCAGTTTTGTCAACCACCGGCAGGGTGTTTTCATACACGACGATAGCCATGCTGGAAACATTGTCAAAATTAGTGGTGAGTGGGTCGCTGGCATCTATGGTCAGTCCTTCTTTGGGGATGGTTTCCCCGGCAGGGACGATTTCCATAAATCTGCGGCCCGCAATTTCCAGTCCCAGTGGATGGATGGTTTTTTCATGCATGATCGGGCCGCGAACCGTGGGCATCATAATCATATTGCAGTATTGGGCCGCCCCCTGAGAAATACTGAGGGCCGGACTGATACGGGATTTAAACGGCTCCCTGTTAAACCTGGAAGTGATCCCTTCGCTTGCAAGCAGCAGGGAAGAACTGCCTCCCACCATAAAAATCTCATCGATATCCGTGGACTGAAGCCCGCCTGCTTCCAGACATTTATCCACACATTCTAAGGTACGGTTTATGAGATCATGGAGATTTTTGCCTTCAAATTTTTCGAACAGCTCAGGGGGATCACCTAATTGATTGATGCGGCGATGTTCGTAAAACGCCTCTCGGGTAATTTCCATATTGATGTTGATGATCTTTGGCTCCTGGATAAGGGGAGCCAGCTGGATTTTAGTGGATTTCGTCTGAGAAAGACGTTCCTTCGCTTGGATAGCCGCTTGCTGCAAACGAACTAAGGCCACCTTTTTTTGCCGTTTTGATACCCCATCGTCAATATTGTCATCAAAGAGATCGATACTTTCGTCGGTGAGCTTTTTAAATTCTTCGTAGATCATATCCATAACGATCTTATCCACATCATTACCGCCCAGATCATTATCGCCAAAGGTGCTGATAATGGAAATGGCAGGCTCTCCTTCTTCCTCAATTTTAACATCCAGCACACAGGCGTCAAAGGTGCCGCCGCCAAAATCGTAGACCAGCACTTTTTTGTCGCTGGATTCGTTAATGGCGTAGCTGATGGCCGATGCGGCGGGTTCCAGCCGCAGGTATATGCTGTCTTCGTCAAAGCCTGCCAATATGGCGGCTTCCTGGGTCATTTTTTTCTGTTTATCAGTGGAGTTGGCGGGGACGGTGATCACACAGCCCGAAAATTCCCCGGTGATACCCAGTTCTTCCTGGGCATATTCGTCGGCTTTTTGCTTTAAGTAGCCTAAAATTTCCCCGGTGATCTCCTGGGGAGAAAAACTGTATTCTTTTTCGTCTACCACCACGGTCATTTTTTCGTCATCGCCTAAAAAGCGTTTGATGGACAGTATGGTCGATTGGGGGTAGATAATGACCGCTTCCCTGGCCTGAATGCCAAATACACGGGAGAGTTTGGTGTCATCGTCGGGATCCGCTTCAAATTGTATGGCAGTAGGGAAGATGTTTGAGCCGTCGATGGGGATGGTTTGGGCTTCCCCGGCTTTAAAGTCGTAAATACTGACTACCGAATTGGTGGTTCCAAAGTCAATGCCTAAAAATAGGCCGCGTTCCGTGTCTAGTCCTATGGTACCCATGTTTGGTCCTCCTTCAAATAATGAATTTCTTTAATGATTCCTCTGACCATTTTTGATGATTTGGTCAAATTTTGATGATTTGGTCAAAGGTTTATTATTGCGATAAAGCTGGGTTTCCCCTATAATAACCGGCTGCGCACAGGGCTTACATCCTTTACTAAATCCCCAATAATCTCTTCTACCTGCTCGTACCTAAACATCTGCTCGTAGATAACCGCGTTATTGATGATAAAGAAGAGATCTTTTTGCTCGTCGTCAAGGTATACGTCCCTGTTGGATATTTCCTGTTCTTGGGTAGCGATGCTGCCTGTAGGTAACTCTTCACTAAAATAATAAGTCAGGTTTTCGTTATAGAAATGGGGCACGCAGGTGAGATACAAACCAAAGCGCCAATATTCCATATCTTTAATCCGCCAGTCTTCCTCCTCGTCCACTTTATAGTATAAGCGCACATTTTTCCCGGGTAAGGTTTTGTACATAAGTGGCCTGTACTTTTCTATATACGTGTTCTTTATCTTTTTGCTTCCTCTAAAAATTGGAAATAATATTCCGTTTTCTTCTTGAGCTTGGATGGCCGCCTGGATAATGGTGTCGGAGTGGAGGGTGTTGATCTCATGTTCTAAATAAACATGACACAGGCCGTAGGATAGAAGGTGGTATATGTGGTCGCTATTCACTGATTGCATTAGATATATGCGTTCAAAAGCGGCAATGGTCTCCGGCAGAGGCTTTACCCTTTTGATGATCATCTCATGGACGGCATAATAAACGAAATCCTGCAGGCATTTTTCAGAAATGCTTGTATCATCTTCAAAACCGGCACTGCGGATAAATACCCGCTGTGTGTCTTCGTCAAAATGATGAGCCCAGGCGGCGTTTTTAAGTATTATCTCATCTAAACGCGCATCCCGGATGGATACGGAAGATAAGGCTTTGCTTAAATCCAGCCACTGGGTTTGGGTGCCTGTAAAATGGGCCAGTACCACTTCCAGCAAATGTTTATCGTAATGGGAATGCAACAGCAATTGATAAGCTGTATCTGCAATAAAGGGATGCCATTTTGCCGGTGCTTTGTCTGCAATAGGTCTGATGGTATTAAACAGGATCCGGTCTTTTAGCCGGTATCCTTTGCGTTCTATTAAACCAGTTGCCTTTTTCCACACTTGCTGCTGAACATAGGCTGTAAGCATATGCTCTAAAGCGGTGTCATCTAAGGCGTTTTCGTCGGTTTTATCGTAGTATTCCAAAGCTGTATCCGATTGGCCCAGGTTGTAATAAAATCGGCCCAAGGCCATATTGCATTGGGTTATAAAAATAGCTGAAGCCTGATCCGAGGCCAGGGCTTCTTTTAAAACCGAGATGGGGATTGACATACTGGTTTCGGCGGATTTACTGCTTTTTTCAGCTTCTTTTTGCCGGGCTTGTATATAAGCCTTAGCCAAATAGGCGGTTACTTCAAAATCCTTTACGCCTTTTTCGTAAAAATGGTGGTATAAAGCCGTGCCTGCAGGCTCTATCCGTTTACGAATGTCCAGCCGCCGATCCACTAACTGAAACCCTTTGGCATCCACAGCTGCGTACCGGAAGCCGCCGCTTACGGCTTTTATAATCAAAGGCGTACCGTTTTGGGGAAATTTAGATTTGGTGACATCCTGCCTTTCCCATTCCTTTACATACAGGTATTGGGCTTGAGTGGTTTCATTTGGGTCGGTTATCTCAAATGTGCATAAGTCGTCCAGTAAAATTTTTTCGACCACATCCGTATTTTTATCATGGATTTGCTGTTGGTTACATTTCGTCCAAAAAAAATAGTATAAACTGTTGGCCTGACGGCTGCGGATATTATTTTGCAAGCAATACTCGGCCATATGGAGGATTTCATTTTCAAGCCCGGCAGCTAAGTCTGATAGACCGGGGTCTGTTAACAGCAGATGGTATACGTATACCTGTAAATCCATATCTTCGTTGGATATATTGTATGGATCAGAGGATGGATTGCGTTTGTCGGACGCCTCGGGATCATTGGATTTTTGCAGATACTGAGTCATGGTGTAGTGATGTATCTTTTCCGACTTGTTTTCAAATGCAGCTCTTATAAGAAAATGGCTCAGGTAAGGGAGGTCCACTTGCCGACGTTCCGCATCCCGGTAATAGGAATATGCCTTTGGCCCGTAATCCAAGGTGGCCATATAATGCAGACACAGCGCCCTTAACATCCACCGATTAGGAAATTTCAGATAAATGCGTTCGCCCAAAGAGAGGAGATCCTCGGATAGGGGCATCTCCTGATAATTTGTAAGCATATCTTCTACATCAGCCCCGTGATTGACGGCCCAATGGATTGTTTTAAGCAGTATGTCTTGACGTAAAGAAGGTTGTGATGGATGGCAGTCAGTATCCGTATGGCCGCTAACACTGCGATAATAGGTGAGGAGTCCGTTAAACAAAAAGACACTGCGGCTGCCCTCATCATAACTTTGTATAAACAGCTCATAAGCCTCTTCGTATTGCTCCAGGGCCAGATGCAGTATACCCAGCATCAGAGGTACACGGACAGGGCCGGATTTATTGACGGCCTCCAGCTGATTCATATACTTTACGGCAGATTTGATCCTATTTTGCTTGATTTCTAAATATGCGTACAAAAAATGCAATATGCTGTAGTGCTGAGGATATTTACTTTTATAAGAAGACCGGTAAGGGTAGACCTTATCCAGCATCTCCCTTGCTTTATCCAAATGGCCCAATTCGATGGCAAAGTAGGCGGCCAACCAAAAAAGCCTTATATCCGATCCGTTCTTACGTAGTAAAGACAACACTTTATAATTGGCCTGATGCAGATACTCCCTCGGTTCGGGAACATCCGCTATGGCATAAGTCAGCCAATGGCGCAGGGCAAAGCCAACGGCTTTTTTTATATTAAACCCTTCTGCAAGGGGTTCCTTCACACTTTGCAGAGGTTCTTTCGCATTTTGCAGCTGCTTTTGAAGTATATCTCCGGCCACCAGGGACAATTTTTTTTTGATTGCCTTGCCTCTGTACTTAGTATGGATTTCGATATCGGCAGATAAAAATGGGGTTTTACGAAGCAGCATCTGAGCGGATTGCAGGGGAGACAGTTTAATCGTAAAGGGAATATTGAGCTGCCCGTCCACCTTGTATCGTTTTTGATGAAAACGTACAAATGACTCCCTGCAAGCGATATCGACTTGCATGGATTCGTCCCCTTGATTTTCTACTATAATCATGCCCTCATCCTGGTAGCTGTAACCTTCTCGGGACAGCCAGGCTCGCAGGGGTGTCATGCGGTTATAGATGATATCGATTTCCGTCTCTTTTTCCCCCTCCGATGTGGTTACGGCCACCTTTGCCTGGGCAAAGCGACCGGGAATCAGCAGGGGATCTATGGTATACATGATATTGGCGGTATGTTCCTCATTAAAATCTGCGTTGGTCAGGGATTGATCGGTCAAAAGCATCCATGGAGCCTCCGGCCCTTCCGGTGTAATATGCGCTTGTACATAACCGTCATCGTTTTTTTGTACGGTAAAATGCCCGTATACCGGCGTATAGTCTCCCGGCTTGCGCAAGTGCTCGATGGCCGGCTGAGACACGGACAAAGTCGCCCGCTTTTTAAAGCCGGATAAAGCGAAAATATCATCCGGACTTGAGGTGGGGTCAGATTTTTTGGCCATCCGAACGGTAATCGATACATAAGCCTCCCCGCCGTTAGAAAGCACAAGCACCGAAAATGTCTTGGCCTCCCCGGGCTTCCAGCCGTAATGGTCCGATGTAAGACGGAAATTTATCTTTTGACGGTTGCCTTCCCAATTGGAAGGCTCAAAAACTAAACTGCGGCTGGGGGAAACAATCTGTCCTTCCAGGGTCCCGCCGCCGGAGTTTTTTATATTAAAATTCCCCTCGTGACCGGCCTCAATGGCAATTTCTTTTGCGCTGACAGCCAAGACCGGCAGCGGATACTCTAAAGTGTTTCGAATGTCCAAAACCGATCTCCTTTCTGGGCTGTAGGGGAAAGCAAATGTTTTTCTCCGAGTGTTATATCGGCTGCTATCGGCTATCGATCCGTTCATGTAAAGTGCGCAGATGGGCGGATATATCGCGGTTTTGTGCGGTTAATTGGTCAACTAAGGCGGTCATGGCGGATATGGCTTCTTGATTGCCTTCCGCCGCACGGGCAACATGGGTTTGCAGGGCCTCGGTGAGGCCGGAGGCAGCGGTTTGTCCGTGCATTTCGATGAAGGTGCCCAGGCCGCTACCCATGGTCTGTACCAGATTTTGCAAAGTGGTCTCGTAGGAGGCTAAACTGCTTTCCAAAGCGGTTTGAATTTCTTTGATTAACGCGGCTTGAGCCATAAAAGCCTCGTGATGAACAACATACCGGTCATTGCTTTGCTGCATGTTTTCAAGGGCCTTAGGCAAATCCGTCAGACATTGTAAATTGGTTAAAGCCGGGGCTAAGTCTGCGCTGAGCTTTTCTACCGCACCTCGCAAAAGCACACTTTGCCGATCTATAGCCTCGGCCATTTCTTCTTTAAATTGCGATATGGCACCGGCAGTATGACCGGCGAAAAATTGGCCCACTTCCCGCTCTACATAGAGATGAATATCGTCGGTGAGCAGCAGCCGTGCGGTATCAAAGTCGAAGAAAGCGGCGGTACACTTTAAAAGCGCAAAACCGGATATGGCAAGCAGCCCGTATACGATAGCGTATTCCGGAAAAATGAGAGCCAAAACCAGGCCTAAAAAAATGAGGCCGTTATCCAATTTTTCTATCCACGCGCTGATCCCCGAATAACGCCATCCTGCCAAGGAAAGGTTTAGTATATGTTTGTTTACGATGGTATCCAGCGGAACCCGCGGCGCATTTTTTTCGGCGGCGGCAATATAGTCGGCGACAATCCGCCGCAAAAGAGGGCTCCGGATGTCGCCGGTGTCGGCTAGGGTCTTTAAAGCTCTGGTAGGATGAAGTTCACGGGCAAGCCAAAGGTTTTGCCCGCGATAATTGACAAATACAGCTACCCGCATGGCAATGACCAATACATGAAGCGCGATAAATACAGCCATAACAATGATATTGTTGTGCTGAGCCTGCAGGATTATAAAAATTTCTTCGAAAAAAGAATAAAAGGGCACGCTGATCTCCTACTCGTATTTGTAGCGAAATAAGGGACAAATAAATTGGATGCAAAATTCATCTGAAATCTTCCTGAGAATTCTGCCCAAATTATATCATTGTAAATAAATAGCCGCAACAATGGAAGTTGCGGCAGGTGAGAACTTGAATTACATTTTAGTGCAAAAATACCGACAATAATCAAGTCGGTTTTTTTGCACTCTGTTGAAAATTCAAGTTCTCACTTGGTGAGAACTTGAATTACATTTTAGTGCAAAAATACCGACAATGTGCAAGTCGGTTTTTTTTGCACTCTATTGAGGTTTAAGTTCGCACTCGGCATAAGAGTATGTTTAATTGGTGGGGGGGGTTAAGATAATGTTTTCGGCACACTGGAGTATAGATAATTTCTGTACCGACGATGTCACCCATAACCACATTGTTTCCGCTGTATTGCGGCACCCCATTGATTTTTAGTAAATTTTTAGTCGCTTTGCTTTTACAATATTGGCATACATTTTTTATTTCTTCGATAGTATCGGCCCAGTACATAAGGGCGGCACTGCCTTCAAATAATTCCCCATCTACATAAGAACAACGTAAACCGTAGCACAGTACGGGTATACCCAGGGTATCGACAACGATTGCAAGCTGCCGTACCTGCTCTTTGGTGAGAAATTGGGCTTCCTCAACTAAAATAGCATCTATTTTTTGATCGACTGTTGACATGGATATCCGTTTTTTTATAAATTCGAGTAAATCAAGGCTGTCACTCACAAGATCCGCAGGCAATGAGCTGACTATCGCGCGGGATTTTACTTCGCTGTTCATATCCCAGCGGGTATCCTTATCGGGCTTTAAGATAATAACGCTTTTGCCTTGATTTAAATAATTATCCGCGACCATCAATAAGTTTGCGGTTTTACCGCTGTTCATTGCACCGTAGCGGAAGTATAGTTTGGCCATTGTGATCACTCCAAAAATATATTTTTTGCTCGAAGATTTACAGAAATAATACCATAAAAAGCAAACTCCAGGAATGATTATGTCAAAACAGCACACAATACATAAAAGAGGTGAAGTGATTTATGCGTGTATTAATGTGCTTTTTTTTATTGCTTACGGTGCCAATGCTTGCGATGTCAAGGACCGTGACTGTTTTTGGATCAGCTCCCGATATAGCCGCCCATGCCGCCATTTTAATGGATGCCAAAACCGGACGGATACTATGGGAAAAGGATGCACATAAACCCATGGCCATGGCCAGTACCACCAAGATAATGACGGCGGTTTTAGCTTTAGAAAGTGGCCGGAGCCACGAGACCGTTACCGTATCTCCTGCCGCAGCTGCGGCACCTAAAATGAAAATGCATTTAACGAGTGGAGAAAAAATCCGGCTCAGCGATCTGTTGCTGGCGCTAATGCTGGAGTCCAGTAATGACGCCGCCGTAGCTATAGCGGAACATTTGGCCGGGAGTGTACCGGAATTTTGCGCAATAATGACAGAAAAAGCCCGCCAAATCGGTGCAAAGGATACCCTGTTTGAAACCCCTAACGGATTGGATGCGGGGGACCATCATTCTACCGCGTATGATCTGGCGGTAATTACCCGATATGCCCTAGAAGTGCCGGGGTTTATTGAGCTGACCAATACGCCGTCGGCTCATTTTTCAAGTGATAAGCGCAGCTATGTCATGACAAATAAAAATCGGCTACTGCAGGAATATCAAGGGGCTAATGGAGTAAAGACGGGATTTACAGGCAAAGCGGGCCATTGTTTTGTAGGTGCGGCAAAGCGGGACGACATGCAGCTGATATCCGTAGTGCTGGCCAGCGGCTGGGGAGATCAAGGCCGTGCCAGAAAGTGGATAGACACTAAGGCTGTATTAAATTATGGTTTTGATCACTTTGCCTATGAGTCCATCATCGAAGCGGAGGCTTTGGCCGGGACTGTGCCGGTTACACGCTCTCGCAGAGAGGGTGTGGAGTATGTTTATAAGGCAGATTTGACACTGCCTCTTCATAAAGAAGAACAGGGGCAGGTAGAAGTCAGGCTAACCATCCCGCCGTCTATCCAGGCCCCAATTGCCAAGGGTCAAGTCATTGGCTGGGCATCGGTTTATATAAAAGATCAGCTATGTGCGGTTATGGATGTGACTGCCACAGAAGAGGCACTGCGCCATGATTTTAAAACTTCACTTGAAAAAGTTGTAAATCAGTGGCTTAGTCAGGCAGGAAATGAGCCGGTGCAGTTGATATTGCCGGAGTTTTCGTTATAAAATCATTTGGTTATATTTGAACATCATAAAACCCCAAAACATCAGCGTTTTGGGGTTAGTATTATTGTTGTTTTTACATCTACTGAGCAACAATCCCAGACATCAATGTAGTCTCCACACCATCTTCGGCCCATTTTTGCGCGATTCGGTTAAGACCTAAAGAATCACTGGACATATGCCCCGCGATAATAACATTTCCGATATTCTGCTTCTTGACATGCTCCACATCTTTTTCCGGAATATGCATCATGACCAATGTCCCGACCCCTGCTTCAAAATACTCCTTAAGAATATCGGCGCCGGGGCCTGTAAGGCCGGACATCAATACATATATCTTACCCGCATAACTGTCTTTTTTACCCACCCGAACAACCGGTTTTCTAAAGGAATTTTTATATTCGCATATCTCCTCAAGGGCATCAACCACATCCTGCACCGTTGTTTCGGGCTTGCCTGAAAACTTACTGTCCAAAAATTGCTGAACATAGGCCTCCCCAATCATATCCGCCGGGGTGTGTATGCTCATAAACGGCATATTAAGCAGCTTGGCGGCGCTTTCGCTTCGTCTGGAATTGGACACATGCATATTGTAACTAAGCTCGTCGCGGCGGGGATCCAGTAGCTTTTGAGATTTGTTGCGGGGTACGCCCAAAGCCTCAAGCTTGAGTATATGATCGTTTAACACCTCAAGCATATCGGTGCCGGTGTTTCTTGGATGATGGGTCACCACGCAGTCGTAACCAAGTTCTTTTGCCAAAAGCAGTTCGCTGGTGTCCATATCCACGCCCATCAGCACACGCTTAATGTTGTCGCCTTCTACGGTAATGCCACAGTCTTCCGGCATTTTGCTGAGTCCGGCAAGGGCCAGGGCACTATCCATTAACTGTTGTGTGTTCATCATGTCATCCCCTTTTTATACGCTTTCATCTTCCGGATAAAAATAACGGTACCGGCCCACAATGGACGCTATAAAATGGCTGTTGGTAGGCTTTTCTTCGTCAACGGGAAAGCCCATCAGCTCAGCAAAACGAGCGGCACCGCCTTCTCGACGCCATACAGTATGTATGGCATGTCTGATTGCACGTTCTACTCTGGTAGGGGAACTTTTGTGCTTTGCGGCTATCTGAGGGTATAATTGTTTTGTGATGGCATCCAACATAGATGGCTCTTCGATACACATCCTGGCTGCCGTCCTTATGTAGCGATAGCCCATGAGGGCATGACTTAAAGGCAAGCCGTCCAATATCCCTTGGATAAAATCGTCTGCCCGGCGTGCCGGCGGCCGACTTTCAACCACATTTTGATTTTTGTACCGAGATATCTCTGTAATACGCTTAAAAAGCTGATCCATATCAAAAGGTTTAAGTACAAAATGGTCTGCGCCAAGCTCTGCGGCTCTGGATATAATATGGGGCGCGTTTAGTGCGGATACCATAATACATATCGGCTTATTTGGACGCAAACGCTCAAGTTCTTCTAACATATAAAATCCATCATTGCCCGGCATGACCAGATCTACCAGCACAACATCAACTTTAATGGAACGTACCAAAGACAGGCCTTTTTCCACATCGTTGGCTGTACC
>Ga0123355_10009584_pt1 | contig 14752 bp, 9 predicted proteins | sample TergutEmb28metaG_3_FD_89872 | JGI IMG/M metagenome (GOLD analysis project Ga0123355, IMG submission 89872) | Embiratermes neotenicus P1 segment gut microbial communities from Petit-Saut dam, French Guiana - Emb289 P1 | ecosystem: Host-associated > Arthropoda: Insects > Digestive system > Gut ...
AAGTATGACGTCACGGACGGCGTATAGTATTTCGACACCCATGACGCCCACACTTTTCTCTGGCCATTATCTCCGTAACCGTTCTACTTTGGACACAGGTGTTTTAGGTTATATCGGTATAGTTTAACATAAGGAACACTCTCCCGAAGTCTGGCACATTCCTGCTGGGACACCCTGTATATTAATCTTCAGGCCTATTTTTGTCATTTGAGTCACAAGATGTTATGCACACTTTGGGATCCCATCGTGTTTATATACATGGAATACGTAAAACTAAATCATTTGTCTCAAAGGGTGTGACGTGTAAATTGTATTTACAACAGTGGGATACATAAAATTAGATATTTTTCTCGTAAAATGTGTTAAACAAATTGTGTAAAAAATTAAAATATATAAAATTCTTAAAACGGTATATTGATGTTCACCATTTTACAAATGTAAGTCTTCTGTATATTTTGTTTTCATCGTACCTACTGGCATTCTTCGGCTACCCTGACTGATGTTTTTCCGTGCTTTTTCCTCAGTTGTAAGGCAAATGCCAGGGTATAGCTCGCAAAGACGGGGTACGGTCCGCACTCTTCCCAATTAGTTAATTATGTTGTTCTATGTGTTGTTTGTGTCGATTTTCGTGTTCTATGTACTTTTTGTGTGTAAATGTGTACTGTACTACTGTCGCCGGATGTCAACCCAATTGCAGTTAACAAATGTATCATATCATATTAGGAATAACTGTGCCCTTTTTGGAATCCCATAGTTCCTGTTAAAGGCGGACATTGTGATTATTAGCCCCGGGCGCCACAAACCCAGCTAAGCCACTGGCTGACAACAGTCGCTGTCCTAGCATTGTGTTAAACGTTTAATGCCCAAAAGAATTTTTTAAAAGCGAAAGGTGGAGAATTTAGTAAGTTTTTAATTCGTGTAACCCACATTCTTTCCAAAAGATCTTGCCCCACAGTTCGTGATCATTACCTCTAACCCGGAGTCGGCTGTATACTCTGTCAGCCTACCGTCATATTTCTGGTGTCGAACTGAACATAATGACTTGCAGCATGACCCTTGCATTTTAATACCTTTGTTCCCTCTCTTAGAGGAGAAGAAAGTCCAGACTTGCGGCAGAGTGCAAAGTGTACTGCACATATTACTGAGGCAGGGGAGCCTCATTTTCTCGACGGTAAGTCCAGCGACAGCTTCCGTTATGATTCCGAAGCGGGCTTGTTTCTGCTGAAGATCACCCGCCGTGACACTACAGACACTGATGCTTGGTGTGGCCATCTTGGTTGCAGCGTTATTTTTAGTGGCGCCGTGTTCAGCACCCACATATTGTCCTTTCTAATTTAAGCATAACATGTTCTCTGTCAGGTACGAACAAGCTGTCTCGATACACTTTACGTAGGTTCACTTCAGTCTTCAAAGAGCTAAAGACCCCTGTTATTGAAAACGGGTCATTCAAGGGATAATACGAGGGGTGCTGATAAGTCCTTAGCCCGACCAGGAAGGACACAAGCTACAGCGACCAAACTCGGGATTTATTCAACATACTTCCCACGAAGCTCAATACATTCCTTAGCCCGTTGCTCTAACTTTTGCAAGCCACTCAAAAAAAAATTCAGAAGGTTGTTCTTCCAACCAGGTCTCCGCGGCAGCAATGACCTCCGTGTCGGACGAAAAATGGCGACCTTTCATTTGTTTTTTCAGTCCAGGGAACAGGTGGTATTCCGATGGGGCCAGATCCAGAGAATAGGGTGGGTGATCAAGACACTGGAAGCCCAAGTAAGCCAGTTTCTTCTGGATTGCATGTGCTCGGTGAACCGGGACGTTATCGTGAAAGAACAAGACCCCATTGCTCACCTTCCCGCAGCGTTTTTTCTTCAAAAGTCCTTCAATTGCACCAGCAGAGATACGTAGTAACCTGCGTTGATAGTTTGGACCTTTGGAAGATAATCAATGAGGAGGATGCCGTCTTGATCACAAAAAATCGAGGCGAGAAATTTTCCAGCGGATTTTTGCACTCGGGATTTTTTGGTGTAGGTGGGGTGAGCCACTATGCCGCCACTACATTTATTGTTGCTTTGTCTCCGGGTCATAGTTTCGTCCATAGTCACCAATCGCGACAGGAAATCATTTGGATCGCGCCGAGAAAATTCCAAATGTTGCTCAGGCGACTGGCACCGTTGACGTTTTTGATCCGCTTTCAGGCATTTCGGGACCCACTTCGTGGAGAGCTTCCGCATGTCCAAATCTTAATGAATGATGGACCCAACCCACTCACGTGAGATATTCAGTTGCTCAGCTATTGATTTAGACGAAATCGGATGGTCTTCCAAGAATTTGATCAATAATCTCCAGGGTGGTCACTGTTTTGTGTCCTCCAGGACGAGGCGCATCACAGGTGGAAAAATCACCACGTTTAAACTGGACCACCCAGTTTTTGACGATGGCATACGATGGTGCATGTTCCTCTAATGTTTCTGTCAAAATGGCGTTAATTTCCTTCGAAGCCTTTCCTTGCAAAAAAAAAAATACTTAATGACAGCTCGCATCTCCGTGTTGTTGAAATCGTGCGCGTCTGACATGCTTCCTGTCAGCCTCTGTAACAAGAAATGACTTGCAATTCGGCACATGAACAGTCCCCTCTTTCCAACGACACTATCGATTCCGTCCTACGACATCGTGAAGTAGGTCGGGCCAAGGACTTATCAGCACCTCTCTAAAAAATTCATGTTTCATGTGCAAATGATAGACCTGAAGAAACAACAGGTTATGAAATGTCGGCAGAACGACCCTTATAGCACGCTCGCATCCTTATTGTCCTCAGATTTTAAATTCCTAAGTAATTCAAACATAACACTGAAGATATGTGAGGTTTAAAGCTGCGTTTCTACGTTTTATGCAATGCGATACACGAGTAATTTTCCTTTTTATCTAACCAGAACATTCAAATCATGGTGTATTGTAACTTTGATGTTGTTCTGGTAAAAGCAGTAGTAATAGTAGTAGTAATAGTAGTAGTAATAATAGTAGTAGTAGTAGTAGTTGTTGTTGTTGTTGTTGTTGTTGTTTGTTGTTAGAATACGAAGATTTCTGATAAAACAACAGAGTCATGCTACACTAGAGCAACACAAACAATAAAACAAACCAATCTTCAATATAGTCTACGTGCAGTTACGTCTTTCTTTCGCTTTTATTGTGGAATATGTTAAAGAACACCACGTTTATATCTTGAACTCTTTCTTCGTTGTCTGCCGTACCGACCTCAAAGATAGCGAGATATCCTTTTCGTGTCTTTATATGGCAAACTGCGATATATTGTAAGTACAAGTGGGTTTCCATGTCAAATATGTGGCTTTGTTCACACTTTAAACCAACCTGCATCTGCTCTACATGTTTTGCTTAAAGAATACCCAATATAACATTTAACCGAAATTCGTATAGTGAAAATGAACTGTTCCGTACAGACAAACAGATGGCCGTACAGGCGGGCAAAGGAACGGAAGTGCGGGCATGACAAAGCTAATAAGAGCCTGTCGCAATTGCTCAATGAAGAGCTTCTGAACAAGATTTACAATATATATTTTTTCTTTTTTAACAAAAGGTATACTTGTCTGCAGTCAATTCAAACACGCAGTCCTTATGTCAGAAAGCCAATGAATACCAAATTGCATAGCAGTTGTAACAGTAATCTTTATAAGTGTCACGCCTTTGTGTTTTAACAATATGTTATACAAAATTTGTATCAGCCAAAACACAGCTATATTAAGCAACGGGGTTCTTGGGTCTACAAGAGGGCCATGTCTGTCTGTTAGACACATTAAATCTATTGTCTAACTGTAGTGTTTCGAAGGATAGAAGTTTTTTCTGCTACAATAATAATAAAAATAATAATAGCAATACCTACTATTTTCACACTTCTAGACCCACCAATGTAGGAAAAATAAGTTAAGAGACTTAAGTAAATAATGTACCTGCATTTTTAAAATGAATAGTTGTGTGAATACAACACATACAAAAGAAATGCGAATGCCACCACTGTAATTGTCATATATGAAACTGCAGGTGTCCTAACCTCTCGTCTACCAACCAACATGGATATCCAAACAAAGCACATTCTTCACCCTTCTTTTCCCGTAAAATTTCGTCACATATCTCGGAAATGTAACCAACGTTAATCTACGTTTTCCTTCAAGTTAGGCAGACATATTTTTGCCTTTGCTTGGTAATCAAGTAGCAGAACGTTAACTTGCAGCTTGTGACGTAGAACGGCGTTAACATGGGAAGAGCAACTGGGTTAATTTTAATCACAAAATGGGATATAATAAAGATTCATCTTCAACGAAAATGTTAAAACTTATAAATGACAAGCATAAAGTAATGGGTTAAAAAATTTTATGCTCTCTTTGGAAAAATTGTTGAATATACAATGAATTCATAACGGGTATATCGTGTTCTGTCCGCATGTGTGCGGTCTACAAAAGGTGGAAGGATTAATTAAGGTTACCTTGAATTTTAATAGTGTAGAGTTAAATTTGGTGTATACTGGTTAGTAGTTAATGTAAACGAAATCCAATTCAAAATTTAAAATTCTTAAAAATTTTTAATCATGGTATAAGTAAGGCGAGTATTAAATACGTTGTGTAGATGTCATCAGGAGATATAACTTTATTTTGAAGCGTTTATGTTCATACCGTTCATATTGAATAATAAATGTTTATTATATACCAACATATGCACAAATAAGTAGTGTAAATTTGTATTAAAATTACTCCGACATGTTTCGATTTCAATACACCGTCTTCATGGAGTATACACGTCGTGTTCGCTAAAGTTATGAATTATTAAAATGATAAAACACAATATAGTAGTGTGCTGTTATGACAAAATCTTGGTAAATGTGGCTGCATATGTAATTCTGCAATGAATAATATAAAATATAATAAAATTCATAACTTTAGCCAACACAAATTGTAAATTCCCTGAAGATGGTGCATTAACACAGAAACAGGTCGGAGTAATTTTAATATAAATTTAAACCACTTATTTGTGCACATGTTGGTAATAATAATAAACATTTGTTACATTCAAGCATTTTTCGATGGAGTGGGTATTTAATGTTATATCCAAAGAAATATGTGTGGAATTATGTGCTCTACAACATCTACACTACCATTATGTGCTGTGAAATATCTACACTACCATAATGTGATCTGCAATATCTACACTACCATAATGTGCTCTGCAATATCTACACTACCATAATGTGCTGTGCAATATCTACACTACCGTTATGTGTTGTGCAATATCTACACTACCATTATGTGCTGTGAAATGTCTACACTACCATTATGTGCTGTGCAATATCTACACTACCATAATGTTCTGTGCAATATCTACACTACCATTATGTGCTGTGCAATATCTACACTACCATTAGCTTTATACTAATCCATTTGTTTTGTAATAAATTGATATTGAAAATAGTGATTTGTGCCTAATAAAGAACGAATTTTGAAAATATTTGCAGGCCTCTTCTGGTTGAGTGATTCTTCTCACACTTATTTATCAAACGGGAATCCATAAACGAAATGTAATTGTTTTATGAAAGTTGAATAAACACTAAACAATTTGCTATTGAAATCGAAGGTGATTTCAGTTCAGAAATATTTGCTGAGTTCACCAAATTAACACTTTATCTTCTACTTGAGATTAGATTAATATTTTCAGATAACGACCTTCAGTAAATGCCCTCAATTCGCACAAGTCCTTCCGTTTCTCTGTTTCTCAGAATGTATGGTTGAAATCTCGTCATTTTGTGCGTTTAATAATTCATTCGGAGTAATGGTCTCATTCTCTCTGCTTTGTGCCCTTTGATAGCTAAGCCAGACTTCCGCATTTTTGCAACACTCATCCATTACAAAGAATTCGTCGAAATTTATGAGGGCCTTTCACAAGAATTTAAGCTTATCCCAGAAATGAGTACATTAATTAATTGTTACTGGGGAAAATGCTCTGTTCCAATTTATTTCTTTCTACTTTGCGGTTTTCGGAAGAGCATCCCCAAAGTTAAAAGAGGATTTAGCGTATTCCATAACGAGGAAAAGCGTGAGTTAAATGGGTCGCAGTGTATTGTTAGAAATCGAGGGAAGGAAAAATAAACATTCAGAAACCTTGAGAAGTAGTTGCTGAGAAAGAAATTTTGATCTCGCGTAGATGAAATAATGTACTTTCTTACTTATTTACTCCATGGAGCAGAGTTTTTCTTGGGAAGGTAATCGGTTCTCAGCTAGTCAAGACATTCCTCGCGTTGTACGGAGCCCGAAGGTTCATTACTGCATTCACAAGTGCCCGCCACATGTCCCTATCCTGAGCCAGATAGATCCATTCCATGCCCCTCATCCCACTAAACTTTCTTTGTGAATGTTTCCTAACATGATACGTTTTTACGGTGAGGGGTTTTTAGCACCTCACCCAACCCCAAAGTTGGAGGACCACACCTAGTCGGCTGCCCGCGACTGCTTATTCAATATATTCGCAGCTACCCTCCACAATGGAGGCCGTTCCTTCATCCGCAACCTGAGGACGCGCCAGGTCGTGGTGACAAAGACCCACTTATTGGAAATAATGAACAGAGAATATTACACAATAAGACGGAATAACTGCTTTAATGCCAAATATTTGAACCTAACAACTATAAGGTAATTATTAGACTCATTAACGCTAAAGAGTAGTTTTAGCCACTGGCATAACATACACCATTTCTATATGCCGTGCCTTTGAGCTCTTTATATCACTCGTCAACCAGGACGAGAGAGTGGATCATCGCTTCTTCGACTCAAAGACAGATGTACGTACAGTACCATCAGTGTGAATTTGAATTTCGACTTTGAGGTGTTTACGAAGGAGAAGAACGTGCTTGGCGGTGCAGCCGATAAGCGAGTATTGCAGACTGGGACGATATCTTGAAGAACAAACACTAGCAGCACCCGCATTACATAAGCAGATATAACTTGACTCCACTGCTTAGTTGCTTTCTGTTTTCGTATGAAGCAGAGATTATTACCACGTAACGCACTTTCATTGTAAATAATTAGAATAAATTAAAATTTAGTTGACTTATTACCGTTGCTGTTTATATTCACAAGTATAACAGCGTCGAACTATAGAAACTTCTGTTGAAACGGTTCAGATTGCAAGTAGCCCTATACGTAACAGTCTCAGTCTTTAGGAAAGAGCCGATTATAAACTTCTTCTCATTGTCGCGGTCCGAAATATTTCCGTATTCTGGATCGCGCGAGAAAAGTCCGAAAATCATTGACGTATTCAAAATTAAAGTCTGAATAATACTGATAAGTATAAAGTAACGGCTTAGTCATAACATTCGTTTGTTTGTTGGAGTATAAAGTAACGGCTTAGTCATAACATTCGTTTGTTTGTTGGAGTATAAAGTAACGGCTTTGTCATAACATTCTTTCGTTTGTTGGAGTATAAAGTAACGGCTTTGTCATAACATTCTTTCGTTTGTTGGAGTATAAAGTAAGGGCTTAGTCATAACATTCTTTCGTTTGTTGGAGTATAAAGTAACGGCTTAGTCATAACATTCGTTCGTTTGTTGGAGTATAAAGTAACGGCTTAGTCATAACATTCGTTCGTTTGTTGGAGTATAAAGTAACGTCTTAGTCATAACGTTTGTTTGTTGGAGTATAAAGTAACGGCTTAGTCATAATATTCGTTCGTTGTTTGTCTCATATCTTCCATATTTGCTTCTTCCTTTCCGACTTTTATCTTCCCTTCTTTCGCTCTCCCTTTCTGGATTTATTTACCTCTCTGTATACTTTTCTCACTTCATGCTATAAAATCTGAAAATATTCTATTTTAAACTGCGCACCAATTGCAGTGGAAGGCCTGTCAGTTGCAGGTAAAATGAATGCAGGTAGAATGAATCGAAGAGGTACGAAGGTAAATTTTTGTGCCCTGTTGGTGTTATTGTGTTGTGTGTTTCCCAGAACTCTTGCACAACGACCCGTCCTTCATAACAGCGTTTTTTGCGTGATGCTTCTAATTGTTCCTCTTTATCGTCGTCTCTGAATTTAGTTTGGTTCTCCTATCAGAACTATTTGTAGACAAGATGTACATTCCACAGGCTTTCATCACTTCTGTGGCAATCTCTCATTTCTTTCGTTCGCGTTTTTATACACCACGCCTATTTGCTACGAGATTTAGATAAGTCAAAATTTATTCCAATTGTTACATCCTATACCTTTATTAAACGAACTGTAACGTTACATTGTGTGCCAACATTATAGGCCTTGTTGCGGAAATAGCACGTGATGTCCTCCTTTAAATGTAGCCCTGAAATGCAATGTTTCGCTTTGACGTTGATAATTCGGCGAACGTTGCCCGGACTTGGATTAACATTACTTTTTCTGGTAGTGTAATTAATTTCTATTTAATTAATTCTTACGGGAAAAATACCTCATTCTACCGCGTTTCGAAATATGTTGTCATTTTCAGGAAAGTAATTATGACGTCAAACGTCAAATCCTCTTTGTATTCTAGTACTGTACATTAATCATTAATGCAAATGATTATGCTCTAGGCTTCACATTCTACCCCGCCGGAAAACTGCCACAAGCATGACGCTTTCCTTCTGATAAATCTGTGCTACCAGAGCTGTTCTAATTCATTCGGAAATTGCGGGCCACAATAGCTCTATAATTCATAGCATGCTCTTTGCATATTTAAGAGCTTCATATTTTATACTCTTTACCATAGTACGTATTAAAATAATCATATCGAGGTTGGGATTGGCAGAACACAAATAACGCATGAAAGAGAGTGAAAAATAAATACAGAGTTTTGGTCTGCAAACCCCGAAGAGAGGAAATCACTGGCAAAAGGAATGAAGAAGTGTTCCTATGTGTTAATGGCTGAAACAGACAGCCGAAACATGTAGTAGAATTGAATAAAAATTAATAAACAAGATCTATATAGACATGTTGTTGGGAAAGATAAATAAACACTTGTTTGATAAAACACAACGGGACGGTGTCACCTAAGACAGCGCGGTAAAATTGCATTGATCTTAAAAAAAACAAAGCGGAAGGTTTTGGACTCAATTCACGTGGCTCAAAATGGTGTGCAGTGAAGGGGTCTTGTGAGCACGATGCTGAACATTCGTATTCCTTAAAATGACGGCAATTTTTTAAAACAGTTTACCAAATAATACTAGATTTTTAAGATCTGCTCCTTGGATTTAGCTAGTTATTTGGTTGGTTGGTTGGTTGGTTAGTTAGTTTGTTTTTTTAATATTCCCACCTCGCAAGCTCTCACGGTCTGTAGGTATACTACGCTTAAAATTAACACACTGGAAAATTCAATAAAGCTGCCGTTGAACTGTTCCATTACATAAATATGAAGACGTACAAATAGAGTGTATTTGGGATCAACAACAGACACTTTATTGAAAGAAAGCATCACAAAGGCACCTACGACACCTCCCAGTGACTAATCACTGTTAGTAACTTTTCTCAAGAACACTTTGACGTAAGGCAAGTGTACAATGTATTCGCGACGCTAATACATACAGCAGCACAAACATGACGCACTGCCTACGTACTGTACAGCACAACAACTGACTGCATCTAGAATGTTCCGCACTTTCTTAAGTAGAGTTTCGTAACACACTGCTTCTTTCTCGTGCTGAGAATTTGTTTCAGTGTTTCGCAAGTTGGAGAACTTCTCTTTGTAGGCTGTCCTCGAGAGTTTTTGTTAAGATATCTGCAGTTACTTTTCATATTCTGTACGCACTACCTCAGTGACGTAATCCCCTCTCCAAACCCCACATCAACAAATTTAATTAAAAAAATGTAGGATAGTTTCGGACAGGACTGAATATGTTTTGAAAATTTATTCTTGTTATTTTTCAAATCTATTTAACTTCGACTTTAATTTACTGTCAAAAAATGCGATGGTGTAAGGAAGATCGCATCGAAGTATTACGCAAGGCCACGATTTTTTTTAAATTTATATCCTTAAATATTCACCACGTCTATAATCATTTCAAATACAATCTGCTGAGCTCAATGAGATTTGTGTTTTATAATACCTACGAATTCTGATATAAGAGTTTATTCCAAGGTAAGAATATATCATGTAAAGCTCCTGTGTCCCCACCACAGCCTTCTCAAAAATATATTGTATTACAACCCGGTAGACCATCTTAATATATGGACAATCTTTGAACAACGAGCCATTTTTTTAAAACAAATTTCGCTTTTAGTTTCATTACAGTGGCTAAGGTAAAGCAATTCCTGTACAGGCCTGAACAGGCCCTTTGGCTCCAGGAAGTTGAGGCTCTCAGAATTTCTAGAGAGTTTGCACATGAAGGAGGTAAGCTCGTCAGCCCTAGGCACCGGTCGCCTTTGCCATCCAGGAGGTAAGCCTGGGGGTCATTACTGTTACAGGATGAGTCAACTCCACGGCCATGACGCGGCAGGAAGGACTAAGTCAATGAAAAATCTCAGCGACTCCATCGCGAATCGAAGCCGCAAAATTCCGAATTGTAACACAGCTCCCCAATCAGCTGCGCTACCGCGTTAATTACAGTAGCACTTTGTGTTAAATAGTTATGTATCAAGATTAAATTCAACAAAACTTGCGAAGAAAATATAGACACATGAGGCTACCTCTAATAACTTCCGTGCACTTCGTGCTAAGAATGCGTATTATTCATCAGTCATATGAAGGTTTGGTTCTTGCGTGGGTATAAGGGATCTTCCTTATCACTCTGTTAACAAGAACGTCGCAAACAATTGCTGAATCTAAGATAACACATAATCTTACAACACTTCGTAATCTTTATACGGAGAAGTGGTGACGTGTATTGTTCTGCATTGCCTCAGTAACCAACAGTTTCAAACTCCATTGTAAGGTTTTCTAAAGTACCAACGCATACATTACAATTTTCCTTTATCCCTATCCTATTTCTTCTACCGGCACACTTAAGGGAATCATGGTCATAGGGTGGTACACACCAGGGACAAAGGGTTCAAATACCGCACAGTTACACATCTGTTTCCGTTTTCCTTGTGCTTGTGTGTGTGTGTGTGTGTGTGTGTGTGTGTGTGTGTGTGTAAAGGTAAGATTACCTTGGGACTCGACTGACGCCATATTTAAATTTCTATGCAGTTGAAACAAAGTCTTTAAATAGCCCAAGAGCGAATACCTTTCTGCGCAAATATCGCCATGGACGGACCAATTTACTTCTACGTTCCTAATTTCTTTTTCAGTTCTGAATTCTCACTGTGTACTTTATCATCTAATCACCGCTTTTTCAACACCCGTTAAAATCTTCGTGTGTTAACGGTAAAACAAGTAATGATGTTCTGAGTCTTTATACTCCGTGAAGGATAATAGGTTTGTCGCGTCTTTTCGGAGGACTGTGTTTCCTTCATCTTGGGCGACTGAGTCTGGTTCAGGTGGATGCCATTCGCATTCACTTAAGCAACCGCCCGAAACAAATTCAGTCGCCATGAAGATAAAGGCAACATTTTTCTCCAAAACTCTGGAACGAACTTACCGTTCTGCACTCAGACCTTCACTTCGGAAAAACCCACAGTGAAAACATAAAAAGATACATTGCGAAATAAATTCTTAACTTTATGTATCCCGTTGTGTTGAAGAATAAATACAGAAAGATTATCAGATTTCAAAAACGCAACTTTATAAGGACAATAATTTAATCAGCTACATGTTTCGACCCTCTAGGGATCATCTTCAGGCTAATACTTGAAACGTACTTGGAAGTATAGAGGTCAAGTGAGGAAGGGTGATCTCGCTTCTTTCACGTTTTCGTTACTAGCTTCTTCTTTACATATAATTGATTTAAAAATTAAAATTGAAGATTAAAATTTGTATGTAAAATGATCCCGTTACAGGCCCTGTGTGGCCCAGAGGGTGGGTAGAGGTATAGCTCTACTCTTCCATGACCGTGGCACCGTGGTCAGCAGCATGCCCCGGCCGAACTTTACCCCCGGGAAAGACCCGTTACCAATCTTACAGGAGGCTGGGTGGGCCCCAGGGCCGGTCTAGACGGGCGGAAAATCTCGTCCCCACCGGGATTCGATCCCGGACCGTCCAGCCCGTAGTCAGTAGCTATACCGACTGAGCTACCGGCTCACTGAAGATTAAAATTAGTTTTAAATGAAATTAGTGATATCAGTTATTTACATCCTCAATTTTTAAAATTAGCTGTTGTTGGGTAGTGGAATTTTGCTGGTAGGTGTTATGTGGTTACATACAGGGTGTTTCGATGTTACAGTTTTCGTATCACTGTAAAGCGTGACACGCACTGCGATGGAAACTGGACATACGCTGTATGTTATGTAATCTTGCAATCAATTATATGTAAAGACCAGACTTGTAACAAAAACGTGTAAGAAGCGAGATCTCCCTTCCGCACATTATTTGTATCCTTCAAAGTATGTTTCAAATATCAGCTTGAAGATGACCCCTAGAGAGTCGAAACATGTAGCTGGTTAACTTATTATTTTTATAAAGTTGCGTTTTTGACGGTTGTTACTCTGTCTTTATGTAAATAAATGTATCGGTGATATACGGTTGTTTGATGACTCAACACATTTATGTATCACCTTCAAGAATCATGCTCGTATTTGGAATTTGTTACTTTACTTTGCACCATGAACTTATCTATCGAAACAGGCAGTGCACCTACGCATTATAAGAATAACTTTTTAAAGGAAAGATTTAAGAACGATATATCTACAATAATTGACATCTTACTAATCTTATGGCCTAACACCAGAAATTAACAAGAATTTAAATGCTGATAAGCTATCGTTATGTCGAATACACCTACACCCGAGATTCGAAAGTGAATGCGTATATCCATTACGTGCTTCTTCGGCACATTCACAAAATTGCAAAAAGCGGCTATTAAATTTGTCATGCCTGTCCATCTGTCCGCATGGAACAAGCCGACTTCCAAAGGACGGATTAGCGTAAAGTTTTATGGGGGGAGATGTTATTGAAATTCCTCTAGAAAAAGTTTTGTTAAAATTGGAAAAAAAAAAGAAAAAAAAAAATGAAATAAAAGACACTTCAGTCGAAGACATAATTACATTTATGTCTAATTGGCTTACTAACAGCTCGTATGCCGTCTATAATAATCGATAATAGTAAAGAGTAATCGATAATAATCGTCCTTATATATTTATGCGATTTACGTGATGCAAAACCAAGAAGATAAAAAGAGGCAGCCATAATCTTTCATATCTATTAATTATGTCTAGCAATACGAAATTCAGTACGTAGATAGATTAGGAATATACCTATAAGCTGTGTATAAAATGGTACTTTTAAGTCAGCAATTACAAAATATTTCAACACGGTGGAAATATGGTTTTTTTCCTGTGACCAATTAATTAGCACAGAAAAACGTTAATGCTTTCTTAATGTGTCACATCTCGTTGTGTTGTTCAGATAAACGGCTAAGAAGGGCCATCAAGATAACTAATTCTGTTAAACACGTTAGTTCTTTGGTACAAATATGGCTACCTTTTCCGGCCATTAAACCATCTGCAAGTCACATTAACATTCGTATGTATAAGAAATTACATAATTAGCTACATCCTTTTTATTGGTAAGCAATAGAGGTCTCAGCTTGACAGAATGTCTATCAATTGCTGCTACTGAATCATTTAAAATGCTACTTCGGCCTAAAGATAGTTTAATGTCAAGCCGAAACAAGTAGCTATAATTTTTACCAGAAATAAATTTGTTGAAAAAAATTAGTTGTGTTGACGGTCTTTCGCAACCAATTGTATAAAGTGAATCAAGGTAGACACATGAACAATACATTCTGCACATAAATACAACCAACAGAGCCTAACAATAGTGATAAATTCTATAATATATTTACAATTATTAACACAACAACAAGCTTGTCTACAGTGGGTCAAATGCCATGACTATGCAAGAAAGTCTAGAATGTGAAGATAAGAAAGAGCTTCTTGTGCAGCTCATATCTCTGTTTTTAATCTAACAGACGGTCTTCTGGTACAGATCGGCCATCATAGCTTTAACCGCAAAGGCCTAGGGTTGGCTGGAAATACTGACTTCAGCCACCTTCTCAGATAACAAATTCAGATCAGAAAGACCAACACTGTCAAGTGAAGAATGTCGCGCGCAGCATCAGAAGTGCTAGTTGATACATTTGCACGTTAAAATCCAAACACAAAATAAGAGCTTACCGCCACACAACGAGCAGCCATACGACGGACTCACGTACACGTTACGTCCCTACAGCACGGCACGGCTAATGAAGTCGACAAAAGCAGTAACGTGTTGAGACTGTCTCACTCGCCAACATCAGGATGATGACTCCCTTACTTCCAAGTGACGTGTGATCATGCCCGATAAGATGTTATCTTTTGTCAGCTGTTACCAATCTTCATTCGAGATAGTGCCTCAGCCTTGCGCAAAACCATGCTGATACTTATGAAAGAGTGAAAAAGTTTGGAATCAAAATAAAACTGATGTAATCTCAATTCACGGAGAGTATAAGCAACCCATGACTCGTGAGTCGCACATGGTGCATGAAAACAATTAATGGATTTTAATAATTGTCCAACGAGATGCAACACAAAGCAGTCTATTTATTATTCTGCAAGTTCACTCTACATGTTTCGGGTGTCAACCACACCCATCATCAGGAGTACACAAAACTGTAACTACAGCC
>Ga0123355_10009585_pt1 | contig 14752 bp, 18 predicted proteins | sample TergutEmb28metaG_3_FD_89872 | JGI IMG/M metagenome (GOLD analysis project Ga0123355, IMG submission 89872) | Embiratermes neotenicus P1 segment gut microbial communities from Petit-Saut dam, French Guiana - Emb289 P1 | ecosystem: Host-associated > Arthropoda: Insects > Digestive system > Gut ...
ACTCTCCATTTTTTCCTCTTCAAAATGCAGTTTGTTTCATAATTCTAACATATTTGGTTCCTGTATTATTCACATTTTATATACAGTGTGTGCTAAAATTAAAAAAAAATAATTCTGACGCCAAAAGGTTAAATACCCTGCTAGAGGTAACGGAAAAAGCGGAAATCTCAGGAATGACTTGAGAGATGACATAATGAAATCTGTAAGTTCGCTGAGAGGTGAATACAATACAATAATGGCCAACCTGGAAGAAAAGACAAGGAAAATTGAAAACCTAGAATGTCAGATGAAAAAAACTAGTGATGTCAAACTGGGGGCGACATCTCATATCGAGAAGAAATGGCTGTACTCAGAAGCTCTAAGTGGCAATCAACAGAAGAGGGCTGAACAAAAAACCTTCAAACTTACTGTTAAGAGTAAAAGTGGCCACAGCATCGAACATATGAAGACCCTTGTTAAGACAAAGGTGAATCCAGTTGACATGAAGATTGGAATTACAACATTTAAAGGTCTTAGGAATGAGCAACTGTTAATTGAAACCCATAATAAGTAGGAAATTGATGCTCTAAGCAAAACAATCAACGAAATGTGCAGCGAGGAACTAGAAGCTTCAACACCAAGACATAGGAATTCCAAACTCATCATTTACAATGTTCCAGATGAATTAAATATTGAAAATGCCAAGGAGCTAATCATGAAACAAAACAGCAAGCTATGCATTGAAAAAGAAGACATAACACCAAGGTATCTCTTCAAGGAGAAGAGGAAGGCCAACAATTTAGTGACAGAGGTCAATTCTATGATGAGAATGAAATTCTAAGGGAAGAAAATGAAATTAGGCTGGAACATGTGTAATGTTGATGATTATACTAAGATCAACAGGTGCTATAAATGCAGCAAATTGAACCACAGGGCTCAAGACTGCAAAGGGGAATTAACTTGCCCAATCTGTGCTGAAAATCACTCCTTGCAGGAATGCAAGGCCTCAAAAGAGAAGTACAAATGCATCAACTTTAATAAATACAACCAGAAATTGCCAATTAATGCAAAGCACTCCTCCCTAGACAACAGCAGCTGCTATCAAAATATGCTGCGGAGATTCACCAAAACCATTGACTACTAACAATGCATGTAATGAGAAGGGACAAAGTAAACTGTTTCCAAATCAATTTACAACATTCAAGAACAGCAACTAGTAATTTAGTGCAGCTTATTAATCAACACACCATTGATATAACATACATTCAAGAACCATACATTATTAACAATAAGTTGGCAGGACTTCCAAGATCCCATAAAGTGTATACATCTGGAGACAGAAGGAAGAGAACTGCTATAGTCATAAACAATGACCAATTAGATGTCACACTAATTACCCAATTGTCCAATGAGGACTGTGTCACTGTCGAGGTGCATTCAGAAGCAGTCAAATTTTATAGTGTTAGTATGTATTTCGGTAGCCACAGAGACAAAGAAAAAGATATTAGACAGCTAGAAAAAGTAATGGATTACACTAAGGGAAACGGTTTAATCATAGCCATGGACAGAAATGCTGGAAGCAAAATGTGGCATAACACTGTAAATAAACAGTGTAGGAAAATCCTAGAAGAATTTATAATTTGTAATGAGCTCTATGTTTTGAACGAAGCCACTGAAACACCAACATTTCAATCTAATAGGTTACGTAGCCGCATTGATCTAACAATTACTAATAGCAGACAAGTCCGTTTTGTATCTGACTGGATATGCGGAGAGGAAGAAAGCTGCTCAGACCACAACAATGTGAATTTCAAGCTTGCAAGCGAAAATAATGGAAAAGGAAAGATAAATCACATGGGAGTATGTTACATTACTAACCAGGAGGACTACAAGAAATTTGACACTAGTATAGCTACCAACTTTATCTCTACATTTAATTACACTAACAAAATGGATGCAAATAAACTAGATGAGGAATTACAAGGAAAAATAAATCAATATAACACAGAAGATCTAATACATGACCGTTTTTCATGTGTAACAGCAGCATGTAACACAGCTTTCTGAATATCCAAAGGTAGAAAACTAAAAACAAGGAGAACAGTTCCATGGTGGAACAACAAATTAAAAATATTACAGAAAAAAGTCAATGCCGTACGACAATATCAACAAACTTTAAACAATGATGACCTTAGGAGTGAGAAAAATCCAATACAATGACGGGAAATGACAATACCAATCAAAGCTAAAGGAAGAAAAATTAAAATCCTGGCAAAAGTACTGTTCCTCAACTGAGGAGTCCAACCCTTGTAACGCAATTTATAAAACCGCGACTGGGAAATCAAGAAGTACAACCTGCTTAACAACTCCCCAACAGCCAGATGGGACTTTCACCATGGACACAAAAAGCACAACAAAGCATATGTTAGACTATTTTGTTCCCAAAGACAATGAGACAAATGACAGTGCAGTTCACAAGCAGATTAGAGAGCAGATAAAGGAGCCAGTAGACAAAGAAGACGATAAACCCTTCTCTCGAGAAGAAATAGCATCTGTGATAAAAAAAGTTTAATCCTAAAAAGGCTCATGGGGAGGATGGATTGACAAGTGAGATACTCCTACGTTTTTTTTCGGAAACTTCCCATCCTTTCTTACTGAGGTGTAAAATAAATGCGTAAAAGAAGGCAGCTTTCCAAGACAATGGAAAAAATCTAGCATAGTCCCAACTGTAAAGCCAGGGAAAGAAAATAACAGAGATGCTTTGAAATACCAGCCCATCAGTTTGCTTAATGTAGCAGGCAAAGTGCTGGACAGGTTAATGATAGAATTATGTATCATATGCATACCAATGCTGGTTTGAACAGTAATCAGTATGGCTTCATACTCTGAGAGGAACTGTGGACACAGCGATGGCAGTCAAGGAGATCATTGAAGAAAACTTGAAACAAAAGAACTGTACGTCAGTAGTTAGCCTGGATGTCCGAGGAGCATTTGACGTGGCATGGTGGCCAAGCATTTGCATAAGCTAAAAGAACAAAAATGCCCAAGGAACCTCTTCAACCTGTCCAGAAGTTACTTTAGCGACAGAACGGAATCACTGCGCGGGAATATGTTGAAAATAGAGAAACCTGTGACTATGGGTTGTCCCCAAGGTTCTTGTAGTGGTCCAGGGTTTTGGAATATAATTTACAACTCGCTACTTAATATGGACTTCTCTCACCGCACCAGGGTAATTGCCTTCGCAGATGACCTACTGGTACAAACCCGAGGGAAAAGCACCCTGGAGGCAGAGAACTATACCAACCAGGATTTGAAAAAAAATTAGAACTGGGCCAGGGAGAACAAAATGCATTTTAATGAAAACAAGTCTAACGTTTTACTGGTGACAACGAAATTATCAGAAGATAACAAAACACTAAACATTTATCTAAACAACAAACTCCTGGAGCAAGTATCCGAACTAAAATACTTGGAATTTATTTTGACAGCAGATTTAGTTTCGACAGATATGAAGACTACATTACAGGGAAATGCACTCCTATTATAAACATGTTAGAAAAATCAGCTAAACTCAAATGGGGTTTGGGGCATCGAGCACTGAAGGTTATATACAATGGTGCAATAGAACCAATACTGATATATGGGGCACCGGTGTGGAAGAAAGCCTTAACAAAACAAATCAACTTGAGGAAATATTAGCGAGTGCAAAGAATGATGAATATCAAAATAGCCAAGGCATTCAGAACACTGTCATATGAAGCATCATGCATACTGGCAGGAGTTCGCCCCATCTGGCTTGCTGTAGAAGAAAAGGTACGAACTTATAAGGCAATTCATGACAACATTGAGTACGATGCGCCTCTGGAAGTGAGATATCGGCCCCACCCTTCAGAAATACTTCTTATTAGGGCACCCACAGAGATACCACATAAGGTAATAAATATATTCATGGACGGCAGCAAAACTTGAGGAAAGGTAGGAGCTGCTGCAGTCATAATTAAGGATGACATAGTTTTTCAATAGCCTAAGTACAAACTACATGAGAGATGCTCTAATAATCAGGCAGAACAGGTAGCGATCCTAAGGGCACTGGAACAAATTCAAAGTCTACAGTTAGCAGAAGATGCAGAAAAGATAGTAGCAGTTAACACAGACAGCAAAGTGACACTGGACACACTGCAGAATAGAAACAAACACTACATACTGATAGGGAATATAAGGAAAGAAATAAAGAGGATGGAGGGCCAACAATGGACAGTGTTTTTTAACTGGGTGAAGGCACACATCAGAATACAAAGAAATGAAATGGCAGACCATTTGGCCAAGAAGGTGGCAACAGATGACATAGGAGAATTAGTGTATGCTAAAATACCATGACAGACTATAATTACAGAAGGGAAGGAGAACGAAATAACAAAATGGCAGGAGCAGTGGACAAGCTCTACAAAACGAGCAGTAAGTAAATTATTCTTCCCATACATAAAAGAGAGAATGAAGACCATTGTACCTATCTCAGCTGAATTTACGGCTATGGTAACAGGTCACAGTTTAACCAGATTGTACCTCCATAGACTCAAGTTTATTCCCAATTCAACAGGCCCTTGTGGACTAAAAGAAAATACAATTAACCACATAATTTTGAACTGCACACAACTAGAAAATGAGAGAAGGATCCTACAAAATGCCATAGTCTGAACAGGTGACACCTGGCCCCTTCCATTTGAACAACTCACAAGAAACCACATCAAGACATTCACAAAGTTTGTAACATCAATGGATTCAGTGCATTATAAGCCATTTATTGAATATATACATATTGTACCTAAGTTAGTTTATTTAGCTAATAAGTTAATTAGTTAATAATGCAGTAGATAGAAGATAAAAAAGCAACAGGTACTAGATTAGAAAACCGAAAGTAAACCTGCTGTAACTATAGAAAATAGAAGAAATTGTACATAAGTGGTAAATATATGTAACCATATTGCAAATATTTAACTCTAAAGCATGTAGTATTACTCTGTAATGGAGCACGCTGAATGTCAATAAATAAAAAACACACACACAAACACAGTATCCAAGGATACACGATATCCAACTGTAAGCTGATTTGTGAATAATAACTGTATAAAATTTTAAACGAACCCGTCATTGCCTAAGTTGAGCAACTATCCTTACATTTACCTAGACAGAGTAAGGAAAGTTACAAAGAGCCACTGTCAGGATAGCCAGTCTCTAGGTACAGATTTGTACCTCAAACCACATGAATACAAAGCAGGAAAGCAGAACACTTGATCATGATGGACAATATTTGTCCAATTCATTATGTTCCAAGTACTGTATTTCAACACGAAAAAAAGTTGCAACAGACTAAAATAGTCCAAAATAAACCTTCTGTTTGTAAGTTTTATTATTTGGCATCTAAATAAAATTTCATCAGAATCTGGCAGAATGTTAATTGTATAAATGTCTTTTCAACCAATATCTGGTGGGTCAATAATCGAAGCATGTAAGCGAGGGTAAAAAAACAAAGCAGATTGTGACAACAACTCACCTGTTCAATGACCCTGACAATGACCGTTTTTCACCTGAGAGAGAGACCATGTCACTTTGACTCTCAGATACTCTTGATCGTGCACGAACAAGCTTCTGCTGCAGTGCCTCTGTACCAATTGTGTTCTCCAACTGCTGTTTAATTTCATCTAACTCTGAAATTAAAACATTTTAGAGAAATGATAACACAGTGACCTGTACTACATCACACCATATCACAATTTGTTTGTACTCACAGTTCCAGAGATTCTTATTGTGACTGAAGTAGAGCACTTGGTTCAAGTGCAGCAATCCAAAATCTTAACATTTATAAACACAATTCTGACAAAGGACAAATACACATAGAAAGCCACACATATGGAAATGTTTGGTTCTATAAAGTACCCCATTCTGGGTGTACAGAAATCTAAGACTGTGACATAACATGCTGATGAAACAAATTTAACTGCTCGTTTGTTACAGAAAATCAGGTAGAACAAAGTTCAAATGGCCAGTAGCAATTACCGTAAGCTCTTTAAGAAACAAAAACCTAAAAATCAATTCTTTAAATTCAGAAATACTTTGTGCACTCTGAGTTCTCACAGTGATGTAGCTGAGTATTTCATTCTTCTAAGGCATGATGCCACATCTATGGGTAATTTGATCCCATTATCTCAAGACAAAATAGTGTTCTCACCTTCAAGGTTGATAGGTCTTTGATAGCATAATTTCAGGTTTCCACCACCAAGTAGCTGAGGACCATGCTCTTCTGTGTTATTATGCAGTGATTAGTAGGAATTTCTTAGTGGTAAGAAATTGCCACTCCTCCGTGTGCAATAACCCAGAAAAGCGCAGTTCTCAGGTCTTCAATAGGTCAACAGATTCTTCTATGAACTAACAACCCTTGAAGATAAGGATATAAACCCTCAAAGTGTTACCATCTGACTACCCACAGATGCAGCATCATATCCCAGAAGAACAGAATCCAAAAAAATACTGCCCATTTCTCAGTTACAGAACCTGTCACATAAACACGCATCAATACCTTTTCCACTCACTTTAAGAAACATTCATCAGTCTCTTACCGACTTCTGATGTACCATCATCCACATCAACTTCCTGCAAGTGTTGAATTAGGAATTCTGCAAATGCTCCTTTCTTTTCCAGCAGCTGTCTGTATGTGCCCAACTCAGTAACCTCACCATCTTTCAGAACAACAATCACGTCCACCTCTGGTAAGTAGGTGATTCCATGTGTCACCAACAATCTTGTCTAAGAAACCGAAAATTCATTATTTTAAACACAGTACAACATGTAAGGAATACTACAGAAACCAAAATAACTGTACTCTACTCCAAGAAGCTCCCTAATCAGTAGGGACCCCTACTCTGTAACTACAGGCAGGATTTATATTACGTGTATGCAAGACACGACACCTCCTGGAGATGACTACGAAGATCGGTCCTCTGGGAAGTAATGCCATGTTGCCTGGTAGACATGCACAAACATTTCAAACTGTTATCCACATCAGGAGGGTCTATCTGACAATGATGGCAACACATATCTCTGAAACAGCAGTACATGTCCAACAGACAACATGATATCACGCTCCCAAAAGACAATCTTTAGCATTTAAATTACACCGATAACAACACTGCAGTTTTCATAATAAACTCATGGAATAAACATGCTTACCACAAACTAATATATTTTAAATTATATTATTCTGTTCTTCCAAGATATTGGCTGGTGGCATTTTGTTGTCTGTCTAATGCAGACATTGCCTTTCAGTACTGCATTGAAAGACAGTTATCAAAGACACTAGTGGCCTAACATCAGTTACATTTGTTGAAGTGTTACTAATAAAAACTTATCGAAATCCATAAGTTCATAATTTCTCTACAACTTTCCAATCTCTTCACACACTACATACAGTAGTTCCCTCTTAAGAAGTTTTGCACGGGACCAAACAGTGTGAACATGCAGGCAGAAAAACATCTTAAAATGGTTTCATTAAAAGACACTGGGTTCATTCCATACACACGGACTAGTTCTCTCTAGCACTTTAAGAGATGGAAATACAATGTAAGGGAACAATTATATCTAACTAGGAATGCAATGTTTTGAAACCTGACTTACTTGTTGATGTAAACTTAAATGTCTTATAAACATAGCATGAATTTTCACAAAACAGCTTTGTTTAGTTCCAGCCTAATAGCATCCCTACTACACACTAAACATGTGTACAAGAAATTACTGATCTTTCATTACATGAATTCCTTACTATATACATATCATGATACAGTTCACATACTATGATCAGCTTTTACTAAATAAATAAATACATATGTAAGGGGTGGTTTGCTTAATTTTGTTCTGAACAGGCTGCACGTGTTAGTCAAAACTGTAAATGTAACAAGGCATGCTCATAACTAGCAAGATATTACTCAACAATCATACATGTTATTGCCTTACTACAGGGGTGCTGATCAGTCCTTAGTCCAACCAGGAAGGAAACAAGCTATTGTTTCTGTCAGAATGACATGAATTTCCTTTGGGGCCTTGCCTTGCAGGAAAAAAAACTTGATGACAGCTCGTGTCTCGATGTTGTTGAAATCGCGCACGTCCCTGACATGCTTCTGAGCTTGTTTCCTTCCTGGTTGGGCCAAGGACTTATCAGCACTCCAGTACAGGCAGGAAATTACTCAGAGGACTCTATTTACACATGGCAGTAGGAGTTCATGGTTGCAGCAGCAGTATCATCACATGGTAAGTCCTGAAACTATCTGACTCCACCACGTACATGCATTTCTAACCATGCACATGCATTTCTAACATGACAAAGCCTAGCTTAGCCTGTCCATACTACATCTACGGGCAAATAACCACATCAGTAACAAAGAAGAATTAGAACAACAATTTCAGTCAGACACTTACCTTTTTGCGCAGAATGCCACTGGGTCCGATAACATTCTCAAAAATATGTTTGCCAACATGGCTATCCACTGCGCTAAGAGGGTCATCTAGAAAATAAATATCTGCATTGTTGTAGACTGCTCGGGCAAGGGAAACACGTTGTTTCTGACCTCCACTGAGATTAATACCCTGCAATGAATCCAAAAGCCAAGATGACAAATTTTATACAATGAATCACCATGTACCAATCACCCAGGAACCAGAACAGTTAAAAGGTATGTAGATAATCTGATATGAAGCACCTGCAGTAGTAAGGAGTGCAAGTTCCTCCCATTCACAGCAATGATTCTAATTTCCATATGCACAGTCCAACATACTTGTCCATATGGCAATGTAAGAATTTTTGTCACCTTCCAGAGCTAGCAACAGACTTCAGAAAAAGAAATTTCCACTGCCCAGTAACAAGTTTTACTGTAAAATTTCCTAATATTTTTATTTAAAATCACTAAACTGTGCAATAAACCACAGACATCAATCTCAGGCCATTACAGTAAATGCATTAGCATCATGCCAATAATAATAATAATAATAATAATAATAATGTGACAAAAATATTGAACACAGAGACAGACAGCAAGTGCAAACTTTGCCAACAATTTGACGAAACAATAGACCACATAATATCAGCATGCCCAATACTGGCAAAAGAACAGTACATAAAAAGACATGATACAGTGTGTGCACAACTATACTTCAACATACGCAAGGAAACAGGGGTACAATTGGACAAAAAACAATGGTATGAACATGTGCCAAAATCAGTAGAAACAAGTCAAGGAAGCAAGGTAACCATATTGTGGAACCAACAAAATACAAACTGACAGAACTATCCCTAACAAAAACCAGACATCATAATCCATGATAATTAAAAGGGAACATGCATGTTAATAGACGTTGCAATTTCAGGAGACAGAAATGTGATTAAAAAAGAAGCCGAGAAGATTCTAAAATATAAAGACCTTATAACAGAAATACAGTGCATGTGAAATGTAAAAATAAAGGTGATACCAGTAATAATAGGGACGACTGGGACTATTTCAAAGTCATTCAGAAAACACGTGAGCAACATACCAGGAAACATGAAGTTAAGGAACTACAGAAAACAGCCATATTGAGCACTGCACACATACTTCGGAAAGTACTAATGTAAAAGTACAATAGATTCAACACTGAAACTAGCAATATAAGCACCATGAATAGTAACAACAGAATAGCTGCAACACTGTATTCCCTAGGGACATAGTTTGTCTCTGGAATATAAGTATAAATACCCTGCATAAAGGAGATGATTATGATGATGATGATAAAAGGACAGTACATAAAAAGACATGATAGTGTGTGTGCACAACTACACTTCAACATATGCAAGGAAACAGGGGTACAATTGGACAAAAAAACACTGGTATGAATATGTGTCAAAATCAGTAGAAACAAGTCAAGGAGGCAAGGTAACCATATTGTGGAATCAACAAGTACAAACTGACAGAACTATCCCCAACAACAAACCAGACATTATAATCTGTGATAATGGAAAGGGAACACGTATGTTAACAGACGTTGCAATTTCAGAAAACAGAAATGTGATTAAAAAAGAAGCTGAGAAGATTCTAAAATATAAAGACCTCATAACCTTTTGGCGCCGGAATTATTTTTTTAATTTTAGCACACCCTGTATATAAAATGTGAATAATACAGGAACCAAATACATTAGATTTATGAAACAAACTGCATTTTGAAGAGGAAAAAAGGAGAGTATATACCATTTTTAAAATATTCAGTACCTGTATTTGTTGAATAAATATGTAAAATGCAACATTTAGACGTTAGAGGTGCGGTACAACAACTATAGTCGTCGTTAGGCATCAAAAGGATAATAGAAATACAGGGCATGTGGAATGTAAAAACAAAGGTGATACCAGTAATAATAGGGGCAACTGGGACTATTTCAGTCATTTAGAAAATACGTGAGCAACATAGCAGGAAAACATGAAGTTAAGGAACTACACAAAACAGCCATATTGGGCACTGCACACACACTTCAGAAAATACTAATGTAAAAATACAATAGATTCAACACTGAAACTAAAGATATAAGCACCATGAATATTAACAACAGAACAGATGCAACACTGTATTCCTTAGGGACAGTTTGTCTCAGGAATATACGTATAAAGACCCTGCATAAAGGAGATGATGGTGGTGGTGATGATGATATTAATAATAACAATAATCATGGCTGAAGAATGTAAGTAAAACTGGTGATTTTGTTCGGTCACACACATTTAAGCCTTTGAATCCAAAAGTCAACTGCAGTCAATATGCAGTGTGCGGCTAGAATGCCTAAGTCACATGCATATGTTGCCAAAAAGCACGCAAAGTAATGGCAGCAAATTTAAAGCCTGCCCTTTCAGAGTGCCACCACAGGGTTAACATTGCTGAACATGAATTTGATAAAAATACAGCACACCCCTCAGGGACGTGTCCCTGCAAATGTGACTGTATTGCAAACAAAGCCAGTTGTTTCCACTGGTTCACCTAAGTAGAGACACACTCCTACAGAACTATTTCTGGTCTACAGTTGCAATAAAAATCCATTATTTTACCCATCATAAATGACAGCAGGTACACAAAATAAACATCAACTTTACGGCCTCTTTCCAGGCACCTTGAATGTGGATATAACTCCATACAGTCCACTAAGATGGGGGTACAAATGTCAGTGACAGCAATCCTCCATCATCATTAACCCTTTGCTGCTGAACGACTTCTAAAGACGTTGCAGAGTGAGCCCTTTAAACTGCCGAATGACTTATACAGCTGTCGCGAACAGTGTGTCAAAATTTGGAGGAATTTTGTTCACTCCTATCTGATAACTACAGTGGCTCACTACGCTACAGGACCCTTGAAGGTCAGGGTTTCTTTGTGGAGCCAGAATGTACCTCCTCCACCTCGTAAACCCCTCCACAAACCCTGATTTATATGGTGACACAGAGTAACTGTGCATTTTGTCCCAGCTGACTAATAAGTTTCAGACATTGCTAGCTTTGTTTATTGCTTGAACTGGAGTTCAGATTGGTTTGAAATATCAACATTGGCCAATGAAACGAACACATTTTGTTGACCAGAAAGGTTGTCAGTGGTGTACTGTACCCATATAATTCAGACAAAAATAATGCTCAAAAATCTGAGATACCCACAAAAATCGATATTAACAACTATAGGAAGGCCCACAGATGTGCCCCTTGTAGTGCTGGGGTAATCTGTAGGGGTTGTAGGGTAGTAACATGAAACATATAGCCTTCAATCTATTAAAAAGTCTTAGGCACCCTCTAATAGCTGGAATTTTATACAGTAGTCACATTGTAGCTTTAGTTCTGTTTTGCTGTCACTGTAGAAGACATTCATATCTCAGTGGCAATAGGGTTCTGCAGCTGTGCCCAGTCATACATAGTAGTCTAAACAAGGCAACGTAATGTAGGTCTCGAAGCCAGGAAGAAAATAAAACTTGAGGAGGAACCCATCAGTGAAATTATGGTTGCTGACACCGACTCAGAATCAGGTGCTGAGGCTAGCGATATTGAAGACTATTTTGAGGAGGGAGGAGGAAGAGGGAGGAGGGAGAAGGGAGGAGGGAGAAGGGAGGAGGGAGAAGGGAGGAGGGAGGGAAGGAGGAGGAAGGAGTGTAGTATCCAGGGGCTTGTGGCGGCTCATTGACCACCCGTTGCACTCCTCACTTGACCATACGCAGGCATTCCTGCACGTTTGTTTCGTCTTCCCACAATATTGGGAACAGAGGGCTTTTGTAACCCTAGTGTTTTTTGCGTGCTGTCTGTAAGGAGATGACAAGATTACGGCAGGGGGCGTAGTAAGATATTGTAGCAGATTTAGTATAACTGGGCTTGGAGCCTGAGAGACAGGGCATTCTTTCAACACCAGCCACGGCGACCACTTTGTAGCAGCACAGGGTTTCATACAAATTAGCAGTTCTCCTGCACTCGTCTCTACAACCGTACTACTCCATTTTTTACAACTTAGTGATTATTAAACCATAAGTATATGGAGACTGCTGTGGGCTTTCACTCTTTAACAACAACCACCCAAACTCCAAACATCAAACTTCCATTTTCAGGGTAGCAAGTTACTGCTCAGCTGTCTGCCCATAAGGTCTCTGTCACTGGAGGGAATGAGGCCCAAGACCCCTTGGTCAGGGACACTACAGGAGGAAGAGGAGGATGAGGGAGGAGGAGGAGGGATGAGGAGGAAGAAGGGGGAGAAGGTGAAGGAAAAGGTGGAAGAGAAGGGGAAGACAGGAGGGGAGGAAGGAAGGGGAGGAGGGAAGAGGAAAAGGTGAAGGAGAAGCAGGGGAAGACAGGAGGAGGAGGAGGAGGAGGAGGAGGAGGAGAAGAAGCAGGAGGATGAGGAGAAGGAAAAGGAGAAGGAAGAGGAGACAGAGAAAAAGGAGGAGGAAGAGAAGAAAAACAGCTGCAGCTGCAGCAGCAGCAAGCCTCACCGGAAGTCGAACCACAGGCTGCAACAAGTGGCAGATTACCAACCAGGGATTGCCTCAAGGAACACAAATATTTATCCTTTTGTCAGTTCAGCAAAAGGTGTGAGAAAAAGTGAGGAGGATCCATACATCAATAAACACAGCTCACCACTGTCTGTGTTGATGTTGTTTTTCATGGAAATTTTTCATCTGCTGATGGAACAGACCAACATATACTACCAACATTTAGACAAGTCGGACCTGGCTGCCGACTGCCTAATATTATGTTGTCCAATATGATGGCTTTCATTGCCTTAGCTCTGCAGATAGGACACGCACTGAAAGACACAATACATGACTACTGGTTGAGACTCGGACAGCTACACAATCTGTTTTACAGCAAGACCATAACATGAGACAGATTTTTACATACCCTGCGTTTTCTGCATTTTGCAGACAATTCAGAGACCTGACGAAGTTGATGAATATGACCGATTATGGTAACTATGGACTGTCTTTGACAAACTGAACAAGGCTTATGCTATATTCTATAATCCCTCAGAGCATTTGGCAGTGGACAAGGTAACTGTAAAATTCAAGGGCAGGGTTATCTTCAGGCAGTACATTCCAAAGAAAAGAAAATATTTCAGCATCAACATTTACAAACTCTGTGATGAATCAGGGTATACATATGACATGACAGTGTGCTTGGGTAGAGACTCACACTCCACCACTGACAACGGGACTGCAACAAATGCAACTGTTAGACATTTGACTTGCAGAGTGGAAGGCTTAGGACACAAAATATTTATGGACAATTTCTTTTCATCCCCAAGACTTTCTGATGACTTGGACAGACATAAAATAAATTCATACAGGACAGTACGACCCAACAGAAAAGACATGCGTGATTTTGGACCAAATAACTGAAATTGAAAAGGGTTGAAATAAGGGTGAGGACTAGGAGAGGTTTGACTGCATTAGTTTGGAAGGCAGACGAGAAGTTTACATGCTGACTAACATGGACCCACCACCAGGAGAAGGAAATTTCTGTGATGACAGCAACCTCCCAGTGAAACCTCACTTCATGTAACAGTACAACTGGCACATGGGTTAAAATGACAATTTTGATTGTATGGCTAACAGCTATTCAATGAGTTGACGTACCTTCAAGTGGACCACGAAATTGTTTTACCACCTTCTGGATCAAACAGTACTCAACAGATGGATACTATTATCTTCATGTGGGGCTAAATATACCCACCAAGATTTCAGGCTCCTTCTGGTGAGATACAGTAGAACCTCGATCTATCGTTCCCGTATCGATCGTTTTCCCGCATCTACCATTCGCCATTTTTGGTCCCAAATAAAGTTCCATATAAATAACGTTATTTATTCCCACATCCATCGTTCCCCGAACTATCGTTTTCCCGCATTCATCGTATGTAAATCTACGTCCCGACACAGCATTTCCCACATGGATCGTTTGAAAAAAAAATTCACGCTACGTATTTGCGTTACATTCTCTTGGGACTACAAATTTGGCAACACACTTAAGCAATCACGTGACCTTCAGCTGCACATCAGCGATATTAGCTTTAGTTTTCACTGGTTTATTTCTGTTATTTCGGTAGTTTGTTCTCGTTGGTTTTCATTTTTTATTAGTTTTATTTCTATTTAACTTATTTGCTTTGGAGTATGGCTGAGCCGAAGAAGCATGTGAGAACTTTGCACGACCGATTGAAAATAATTGAGGAAGTAGAGAAGAATCCTGCGGAAAAA